>FLNV01000973.1_pt1 | contig 148321 bp, 118 predicted proteins | sample 1140351 | NCBI WGS metagenome assembly FLNV01 (sample SAMEA3878207, study PRJEB12797) | bioreactor metagenome | biome: Moose rumen | place: Sweden | collected 2011-10 | reverse complement strand
AACTGCCTGCAGAAACAATACAAGTTAGTTATACCAAAGAGTACGGAACGGACTCCATAGAGATGCATAAGGGAGCGTTGAACGAAAACGACATTGTTCTCGTTCATGACGACATACTGGCTACCGGAGGATCTCTTATGGCTGCTATCGAACTGATTAGAAAAGCCGGTGTGAGAAAGATTTACGCCAACTGCCTGATAGAATTAGAAGGACTTAACGGCAGAAAGTATCTGGCAGACAGAGGAGTAGATATCTACTGCCTCTTCGGTATTGAGGTAGATGAATAATGTTAATAAGCATATTTGTTCAGGGTTAGTTTTTGAGTTCAAGGATAGTTTTTTGAGTTCAGGGAATGGTAGTAAAGAATGACCATATAGCGCTGCTGCTTAAACGCATTCCGGAGAGCCCCGGTGTGTACCAATACTTTGACAAGGACGGGCAGATCATATATGTAGGTAAAGCCAAGAACCTGCACCGCAGAGTGAACAGTTATTTCAACAAAGACCATCAATCATCCAAAACCCGCCAGTTAGTAGCTCACATAGCAGACATACGATACGTGGTAGTGGATAACGAACAGGATGCATTTCTGCTGGAGAATAACCTCATCAAGCAGTACCAGCCGCACTATAATATCTTGCTCAAGGACGGCAAATCCTATCCAAGTATCTGTATTACCAAGGAGGAGTATCCCCGTATCTTCAAGACACGGACAATAAACAAAAAAACAGGAGAGTATTACGGTCCCTATAGTTTTGGCAACACGGTAGATTTGGTATTGGAACTGATCCACAAGTTATACCCTATCCGCACTTGCAATATGCCGCTTTCATCCGAATCCATCGAGAAAAAGAAGGTACGGGTTTGCCTGAAATATCATCTGAAGAACTGCTGCGGAATATGCGAGAAGAGGCCGGGGAGTGAACACTATCAGGAATGGGTTGACCAGGCGCGCAAACTGATCAAAGGTGATGCTCACGAGATCGGGCGCCAACTGGAGGAAGAAATGTCGGTGAAATCAGCCGAAATGAAATATGAAGAAGCGGCTGATATCAAACGAAAGATAGAACTGCTTGAGCAATTCAAGAGCAAAACTATTATCAGTAATGGTATCTCAAGAGATATAGATGTATTCGGTTTTGACGAACAAAACGACCGTGTATATATATCTATGCTGCACGTGCACAACGGCTCCATTGTTCAAGGACAGACAATCGAGTACCGCCGAAAAATGGAGGAAGAAAAGGAGGAACTGCTGGCGATGGGAATGATGGAGCTAAGAGAACGGCTTGAGAGCAGTACCAAAGAAGTGATTGTTCCGTTCATTCCGGAGATTTTTGACGATACATTACATGTACATATAGCCATAAGCGGAGACAGGAAAAAGCTACTTGACCTGGCCATGCAGAATGTACGGCAGTACAAATTAGACCGGCTCAAACAAGAGGACAAACTAAACCCGGAGCAACGAGGTGTGCGGATTCTGACGGAGTTGCAGCAAATGATGGGACTACCTACTCTACCGCGATGGATAGACTGTTTTGACAACTCCAATATCCAAGGAACCAACGCCGTAGCAGGGTGTGTTGTCTACCGCATGGCAAAGCCCAGCAAGAGCGACTATAAGCGTTTTGAGATCAAGACAGTGGAAGGTGCTGACGACTACGCCTCCATGCGCGAAGTAGTAAGGAGGAGATACCAACACTTGATTGATGAAGGCGACCAGATGCCGGATCTGATCATTGCTGACGGAGGCTTGGGTCAGATGCATGCTATCCGCGAAGCGGTGGAAGACCAGTTGGGACTAAGCATTCCTATCGCGGGATTGAAGAAAAACGACAAACACAGGACTCAGACACTCTTATATGGTTTTCCTCCGCAGGAGATCAGCATGCCTGTGACGAGCGAAGTGTTCCGGCTGCTGACGGCAATCCAGGACGAGGTACACCGGTTCGCCATCACCTACCATAAAAAGAAACGAAGCAAAGCACAAATACATAGCCAACTCGATGATATTCAAGGAGTTGGCGAAGCAACAAAGCAAAAGATCCTGACTCATTTCGGCTCTGTGAAACGCGCTAGAATGGCAAAAGAAGAGGAATGGATTAATTTGCTCGGAAAACGCAGAGGATCAATGATTTATGCTGAAATTCAGTCCAAAATAAGCCTCTGAGAATTGAATGAAAATCATGAACATGAGAACTTATACGATTAAAAAAGACGAAAAAAAGGGTCTCTCGCTGTATGACGAACGCGGGGAAGAGACAAGTCCGTTGGAGATACTGAAGACGACGGAGCCGCACCGGGTGTATGCGTTCGAAGGCCAGATGGGTGCCGGTAAGACAACTTTCATCAAATCGCTCTGTGAAGCAATGGGTACACCAGATGTCGTCAACTCCCCTACTTTCGCCATCGTCAATGTGTACGATGTGGAACAACCCTACAAAGGGGAGGTGTACCATTTCGACTGCTACCGGCTGAAGGATATCCGTGAAGCGATTGATTTTGGAGCGGAGGAGTATCTCTATTCCGGAAACTATTGTTTTATCGAGTGGCCGGATCTGATCGGTGCATTGCTGCCCGATGATACTGTGTATGTAAAGATCGTGCCACAGGAGAATGGAGACAGAGAGTTGAGAGTGGGCGCCCCACCCGACCTCCCCATAAAGGAGTAAAAGACATTCAAACTATATTATAATGAAGAAAGTATTCATTGGAGTGCTCGCGGCATGTCTGTTGATGGCATGCACTCCCAAGCAGCAGAGCGAGGAACAAGCCATTCGCGAATTGTGTACCTACATGGTAGAGCAGTATCCGAACGCGACCTTGCAGGACGTGTATAAGACCTGCTTTCAGGACTTCTTTGGACCGGGGCATCTTGTGCCTGACACGGCGATGGCGCATCAATACCTATCGGCTGAGATAGCCGATTGTGCGGGACAAGACCTAAGCCGGATGCCGCCTTATGAACCTACCGGCTTCCGCCATCGTTTCGTGCGAGTTAACCTCTCGGAGGTATTGAATGGCAATATGAGCGAAGAAGAGTTGTTTGGAAAGTTCCTGAGCGCGGCAGCGCAAAATAATGCCTTCAGCGAAGATTGGTCCTCCGAATGGCAGCAAATAGAAACTATTGCTGTCTCCGTTTGCCCAGCATGGGCGGATTCGGCTCTCCAGGCGGAGTTACGCTTCGCCGCCCAGCAGAACTGCGCTGTGCGTCAAAGCGAATCGTTCCGAAATACCTATTACCCACACTATCGGCTCGTACCGAATATAAATACGTACCAATGAAAAAATTATTTGTTTTATGGATGCTGTTCCCCATGATGGTAGCAGCGTCAGAATGGACAGAGGGAGACACTCTGTGGGTCAATAACGAATGGAATACGGCAGACCCGGCCGAAGCTTGTTTCTTCGGCGTCGTCAAGCGTGTGGACCAAGAAGCCAATACGGCTACCATCCATTATTTCTCCCGCGAGACCGGTCATTTGAAGTCTATCCAGCGCCGCGTGGCGAGTGGTCAAGGAGCAGGTTTGCAGAAAGGTAAGCAACTCTTTTTCTATGATGAAGGTCCGGTGGAACACATGGAGGTTTATACGCTCGTTCATGACGAACGCAAAGACACTATACGCAACCGTATCGCCTCGGAGAGTTATCTTTATCCGGACGGCAAGACCAAAGAGGAGGTGAACGTGACCTACCAGACGAGCAAGACGGGTATGGAGACCTTCTCATACACGCGCAAATGTTTTTATCCGTCAGGTAATTTACAATATGAAGAATCCCTCGACGAGAAAGAAACAGAGCCTCATACCGTCTATTACAACGAGAAAGGCAAAAAGGTCAAACACCCCAAGCAGCAGTTCGAACTGTTTATGCAAATGCCTTCGTTCCCGGGCGGTCAAGAAGCATTGTTTTATTTCCTGTCCCAAAACGTCAAATACCCGCCTATAGCGCAAGAGAACGGCATTCAGGGACGCGTCATTGTGCAGTTTGTAGTGGCTAAAGACGGTAAGATCAGCGATGTGGTGGTAGTTCGTTCGGGTGGCGATCCTTCGCTGGACCGGGAGGCTGTACGCGTTATCAAATCCATGCCCAGATGGGAACCGGGAAAGAGACGGGGGAAGCCCATCCGCGTCAAGTATACGGCACCTGTTAACTTCCGGTTGATGTAATAAAAGGAGAAAGGAAAAAGGATGATTGAAGTAAAAGACATATGGAAATCTTTCGGCACGCTGGAAGTGCTGAAAGGGGTTAATTTGGAAGTCCGGAGAGGCGAGATCGTTGCCATCATCGGCAAGTCCGGTGCGGGCAAGACCACCCTACTCCAGATCATCGGAACGCTGGACAGACCGACCAGAGGCCGGGTACTGATTGAAGGAACGGATGTGTTCGCGATGAAAGACAAAGAGCTGGCGGCATTCCGGAACAGACATATCGGTTTTATCTTCCAGTTCCACCAGCTCCTGCCGGAGTTCACGGCGCTGGAGAACGTGTGCATCCCTGCCATGATTGCCCGTGAGAAAGAGACGGAGTACAAACCCCGTGCAGAGAAACTGCTGCGGGAGTTAGGTCTGTCGGACCGCATGGGACACAAGCCGAACGAGCTCTCCGGAGGCGAGAAGCAACGGGTAGCCGCAGCAAGGGCGCTGATGATGAATCCGGATATCATTTTAGCAGACGAACCGACCGGAAGCCTGGACGAGAAGAACAAAAAGGAACTGAGCGATTTGCTGCTAAAGTTGCGGAAGGAATACGGGCAGACGATTCTGTTAGTGACGCATGACAAAGAGTTGGCAGCCATAGCAGACCGCGTTATAGAAATCAAAGACGGAGCGGTTAAATAGGGAGAAAGCGAAAAGAGAGATGAAAAGAAAGATATTTATTATTCATTATTCGTTAATCATTATTCTGGCACTGACGGCATGCCGGCACGGGCGGACGTATTTCCCGAAGGACATAGAGCCTCAACAGATTGATTTAGTGCGTTTTGACAATGCGCTAATGAATGTGCATGAAGCCACTATGGCGCAAGATGTCCGCGTGTTGTACGACGAGTATCCTGTTTTCATGCCGCTATGGGTGGAGGACATATTAGGTATTCCGAGCGCGGACACGGCCTATCTGGCGCAGGCTTTACCGGCATTCCTGAACGACACCGTTTACGGATTCAAGGCTACCAATGCCCGCGAGCAGGAGTTATTTGCCGACGTAAGCGGTCTGGAAAAATCGCTTTCACTGGCTTTTTCCCGCGTTCTGTGGCTTTATCCCGAAACGGAAGTACCATCCTTCTATCTTTTCATTTCGGGCTTCCAGACGCCTGTTTATTTCGGGGAAGGAATCATAGGAATAGGAGCGGATATGTATCTGGGCAGCGATTACGAGTATTACAACCGCGTAGTGTATGACTACCAGAAACAGACCATGCGGAAAGAGTGCATTCCGGTGGATGTAGTGAGTGCTTTCTTATTCCGCACCCTACCCTACACCGGCACGAAAAGCAGGCTGCTGGACCAGATGATGTACCGCGGCAAGGTGATGTATCTTGTTTCGCAGATCTTCGACGACCTGCCGGGGTATGAAGTGATGGGCTGGAGCAAGGAACAATGGGAATGGTGCGTCAGGAACGAACGGGATATATGGCATCTGGTGATGGATAAGAGGGATTTGTTCAAGACGGAGAGCCTGGTACTGACCGGCTATCTGAATGACGGTCCGTTCACCTCCGAGATCTCGCAGGATGCGCCGGGAAGACTCGGTATTTGGCTTGGGTGGCGGATCGCGGAGAGTTATATGGAGCACAATGAAACCGTTACATTGCAGGAACTGATGGCGGAAGGGGATGCACAGAAGATCCTGGAGGAGAGCTATTACAAACCGTGAAAAGTGAAAGGTGAAAAGTGAAAAGTGAAAGGTGAAAAGTGAAAGGTGAAAAGTGAAAAGATGAACGAGTTACCGAAGAATCCATATATGATGGTCTCTGCAGTGAACATGCTGCTGCGCGACGGAGAGTTTGAGTCGCTGGAAGAGCTGTGCGCTTCTTTCGACCGCGAACCGGAGGAGGTGAAGGCTTTTTTGCGGGAGAGCGGATATGAGTATAACGCGGAACAAAAGCAATTCAGATGAAACGGATAGAAGTAGCGGCAGCGGTCATAGAGGACCCCGAAGGGCGTATCTTTGCCACGCAGAGGGGTTACGGCGAATGGAAAGACTGGTGGGAGTTTCCGGGCGGCAAGATAGAAGCCGGCGAGACACCGCAGCAGGCTTTACGCCGCGAGATACACGAAGAACTGGATGCAGAGATAGAGGTGGGTGAGTTGTTGCGGACGATCGAGTACGACTATCCGGCTTTCCACCTGACGATGCATTGTTTCCGTTGCCAAATAAAGGAACAAAGGGATAAAGGACTAAGTACAAAGGAACAAGGTTACACCCTTCTGGAACACGAAGCGGCACGATGGCTTGCGCCGAAGGACCTGCAGACCGTCCGGTGGCTGCCGGCAGACGAAGAGATAATAAACGAACTGATGCAATGAACCATTACGAAATCATATCCGAGCGGCAGGAGAAAGTGCTGCGCTATCTGGAGGAACACCATATTCCTTTCACCACCTACAACCATCCCGAGGGCAAGACCATCGAGGAGGCGAAACGGTGGTGGCACGATGACGGCTCTGTGCATTGCAAGAACATCTTCATGCGCAACCACAAAGGCGACCAACACTACCTCATCTGTTTTCCGTGCGACGACGACCTCGCCATCCATGACATCGAGCACTGGCTGAAGGACATCCTTGTCTCGCAGGGCAAGAAAGCCCCCGGCAAACTGTCGTTTGCTTCGCCGGAAAGGATGATGCGGTATTTGGGTCTGGAACCCGGCAGCGTGAGTCCTTTCGGGCTTATCAACGACACGGAACACCATGTTATTCTGTTTTTGGACAGCCGTCTGAAGGATGCCGGGACGCTCTCTTTTCACCCCAATGACTGCCGCGGAACAGTAGTCATCAGCCAGGAGGCTTTTCAGCAATACCTCGCCTCCGTAGGCAACACCGTAGAATATATCAATACACAATCAAAGCAATGAACAGAACCGATTTTCCGATATTGAAAGAAACGGTACACGGACGTCCGTTGGTGTACCTTGACAACGCCGCTACGAGCCAGAAGCCGCAGGCGGTGATAGACGCTATCGCTGACGCTTACAGCCACTGGAACAGCAATATCCACCGCGGCGTGCATCATCTGAGCCAGGTAGCGACGATGAAGCACGAAGAGGCACGACAAGCCGTGGCAGAGTTCATCGGAGCGAAGAACAGCGACGAGATCATCTTCACCAAGGGCACGACGGACAGCCTCAATGCGCTGGCTTTCGCCCTTGGGGAGAAGCCTACCCCCTCCCTGAAAGGAGGGGAACCCAGAGCGTGGATTGAAGAGGGGGACGAGATCATCGTCTCAGCCGTGGAACACCACTCCAATATAGTGCCGTGGCAAATGCTCTGTGAGCGCAAGAAAGCCGTGCTGCGGCATATCCCCTTACGCGAGGACCAGACGCTCGATATAGAGGCTTTTAAGGGGCTTCTGAACGAAAAGACGAAGTTAGTCTCCGTGGCACATGTGAGCAACGTATTAGGAATCATCAATCCTGTCGATGAAATCGTGCGTATTGCGCATTCTCACGGCGTGCCGGTGTGCATCGACGGGGCGCAGTCTGTGCCGCATATGCAGGTTGATGTACAGGCGCTGGATTGCGACTTCCTGGCGTTCTCGGGACATAAGATGTACGGTCCGACGGGTATCGGCGTGCTGTACGGCAAACGCGAGTGGTTGGAGCAACTGCCGCCGCATGAGGGTGGGGGAGAGATGATCAACCATGTGCGGTGGAGCGGTACTACCTATAACGACCTGCCCTATAAGTTTGAAGCAGGCACACCTAATTTCGTGGGTTCTTATGCCTTACATAAGGCGGTGGAGTACATGCAATCTATCGGTTGGGAAGCGATAGAGGCGCATGAGCGCGAACTGACGGAATACTGCGAGCAGCAGTTGGCAGCCATCGAAGGCATCCATGTCTATGCCGCCGGACAACCCAAAGCAGGCGTCATCAGTTTCAATGTGTATAGTCAAAAGTCAAAAGTCGAAAGTCAAAAGCCGAATGAGGGTTTAATCCATCCTTTCGACATCGGTACCTTGCTGGACCAGCAGGGCGTGGCGGTGCGTACGGGACACCATTGCGCCGAACCGCTGATAGACGAACTGGGCGTGCCGGGAACGGTCCGTGTGTCGTTCGGGCTATACAACGACAAGAGCGATGTGGATGCTTTCATCGCGGCACTGAAGAAAGCGATTATGATACTTTCGTGAAGATGAGCAATCAGAGAATCAGAACAGGAGCATCACGGGACCATGTCCCGACGAGAACCCGGTAATAGTACAATCAGAACAAAAGATATGAGAAAAGCACTCAGAATCACTTTGTGGACCGTATTGGCGGTCGTACTCATCGGAGCGGGTGTGTTCTGCTACGGCGGATGGCAGCTCTTCGGCGATGAGATAAAAGCCATGCGGACATTAGAACAGCTGGACGAAGGGCTCTATACCTATACTTTCCGCGGCGACTACGGCTTCAAGCAGTTTCTGGAGCAAGGCGGCGCCAAGACCGACACGGAGATGGCAAAATACATCGCCAACTTCCTCTCCAAAGGCTATATGAAGACCGAGGAGGTCAAGGAAGTGCGGTTTGAGGCGGGTTGCAGCACGGTTCAGACCGGGAACCTCTTCTGCCGCAGTTTCGACTTCGGCGACAAAGGGCAGCAGATGGTGATTGTCCGCACGTATCCGGATGAGGGTTACGCGAGTCTCTCTACTTCGTCCTTCGCTTTCATCGGTTTGGGCGACGAGTGGCGTCCCGTAGCCGGCATGGACGGCATGACAGCACTTGCCACCACGTATATCCCCATGGACGGCATCAACGAGAAAGGGCTGTGCGTGGCAGACCTCATCGAACTGGACGGCGACACGACGGAGTTCGACTCCGACAAGCCGGATCTGACCATCGTAGGTGCTATCCGTCTGGTGCTGGACTATGCGGCGGATGTAGAAGAAGCGATCGGGTTGTTGGGACAATACGACGTGCATAACTCCATCGGCTGGCGCAACCACCTGGCTATCGCTGACCGCCGCCGCTCCGTGGTAGTGGAATGGAAAGAGGGCGAGATGCATGTGACGGACACACCGATCGTCACCAACCACTGCATGTGGGAGGAGCGCACCCATCCGCTCAACGAAGAGTCCAAACGACGCCTCACACGCCTCACGAACCTATACGATGTACAAAGGGACGATGTACGAAATACGAAGGAGAGTGCCCTTGCATTCCTTCAGGAAGCCGCCTATGAGGAGTGGACAATATGGTCGCTTGTCTATGACCGCGACAGCCTCAGCGGCACTTGGTTCATCCGCCGTGCATGGAGCAAACCGCATAAAGTGTTCCTTTAACACCAATTATCAATTATCAACTATCAATTATCAATTACCAATGAACACCAATTACACGGAAGAGAGCATACGGGAGATCGTTTCGGCGCAACGCCGGTTCTTCCGCTCCGGGGCAACCCTGCCTGTCTCATGGCGTATCGAACAACTCAAGCGGCTCAAAGCGGCAGTCATTGCTTATGCGGACAAGTTTACCGCGGCACTGAAAGAAGACCTCGGCCGCAGCGAGGTAGAAGGATACCTGTGTGATGTAGGTCCTAACATCGTGGAGATCAATGAGATGATACGTCATCTCCGCCGCTGGGCAAAACCGGAACGGCATTTCAGCGGTCTGATGTGTTTTCCCAGTCTGTTCACCAAAGTATATAAGATGCCTTACGGCGTAGCGCTTGTTATCAGTCCGTTCAATTTCCCTATCTTTCTGACCATCGGCGTAGTAGCCGCTGCTATGGCAGCAGGCAACACCATCGTCATCAAATCCAGTTCCAAATCTGCGGCATGTACGGCGGTGCTGAAGCAGTTCTTCGCCGAGGTCTTTCCGCCGGAATATATCACCCTTATCGACGGTGGGCACGATGTGGCGGATATGTGTCTGGCGCAGCGTTTTGACAAGATTTTCTACACCGGTTCTCCAGCCGTTGGCAAGCATGTGCTGGCAGCAGCGGCACAGCACCTGACGCCCGTAGCGCTGGAGTTAGGCGGCGAGACGGGCAACTGGGCTGTGGTGCGCAAGGACGCAGACCTCAAAGATACGGCACGCAAGATAGCCTGGTTCAAATCCGTCAATGCCGGACAGATATGTATCAATATCAACCAGATAGCCGTGGCGGAAGAAATAGCAGAGCCGTTCCTGGAGGAGCTGAAGCGCGCTTTTGTACAGCAGTTAGGCGAACATCCGGAGACCAACGACGAATATCCGAAGCTGATCACTGACGCGGCTTACGACAAGTGCGCACGCGAGGCAGAGGAGTACCGCGAGCGGATTATTTTCGGCGGAGTAGGGGACAAAGAGGCACGCAAGTATGCCCCGACCATCATCTATCCGGTAGGCATCCACGAACCGGTTGTCCGGCACGAGCTGTTCTGCCCGCTGCTGCCGGTAGTGCCGTTCAAGGATTCGGAGGCGGACGAACTGATGGAGGTGATAGCGGACCGCGAACACCCTCTGGCGATGTATCTGTTCACAAAGGACCTCCGCTGGGCGAACCGCGTGATGCAGACGCAGCAGTTCGGCGGCGGTTGTATCAACGAAGTGTGCATTCATATGATGGTCAAAGGAGTTCCGTTCAACGGAACCGGCCACTCGGGCATGGGTGCCTACCATGGCGAATGGGGTTTCAGGGAGTTCACCCACCCGCAGACCGTTCTGCGCGGCAGCACGATCTTCAACCTGCCTCTGCGCGAACATCCGTACGGCGGCGAGACGGGCAGGCAGAAAATGCGGTTGCTGCGGCTCTTTGAGAAATAAAAAGCAAAAAAACGGCAGCCTTCCGGTTGCCGTTCTTTCTACTTTGAAACTTTAGAACTTTTAAACTTCTCTAAACTTTCAACTATCAACTGTCAACTATCGACTATTTGATCTCAATCTGTTTCGTCGTCTTGCCTTCTACTCTCTGGGTTTTAGGCAGTTCGATAGTCAGAATACCGTCTTCTACCTTGGCGTTGATCTCTTCTTCGTTCACATCATCCGGCAGACTGTATTTCTGCTCGTAGTTGGTGTACGAGAACTCGCGGCGCAGATAGTGCGAGTGTTTGTCTTCTTCTTTGTGTTCGAACTTGTTCTCGATAGCGACGCAGAGGTTGTGGTCTTCGTCGATATGAACGCGGCAGTACTCTTTCTTTACGCCCGGCGCTGCCAGTTCAACGATATACGCTTTCTCGGTTTCCTTGACGTTAACCGACGGAGCGGTTGTACTTACGGTGTTCATCAGATCCGAGTTCAGAAACTCATCAAATACTGTTGGGAACCAACTGTTTCTACGATACATTGCAGGTGTCATAATAAATCCTCCTAATTTAAGTTAAACAATTTGCGTTGTTTGCATGAGCTGTAGGAGTAGTTGTTTTGCATGCTGCTTTGCAGTAGTGCTGCTTGCTTTTGCAGTCTCACGTGCTTTAACGTTTTCGCACTAAATAGTGCAATGTCTGTGCCAGATGTCGGAACCCTGCCAAAAAGTCCATTTCCGGTGTCAAAAAGGTCTTCCGAAGTGCCAAAAAGTCCATTTTTGTGCCATTTTGTCCACCTTGCAAGGTGATTTGATTGTTGAGCGCTGCACTACGGCAAAAAAGGAGCAGGCTGAAAAAAGGACCAAGTGAAAAAAGGTGAAAAACATGAAAAAAGGGCGATTGAAAAGGAAAAAACGGTTGTTTTTGGAGTTTTTTGGCATACGTATAACATATTGATATTGTGCAGATTAAACGTAATTATTTTTAACAAAGTCTAGGACTTGTCTTATGCTATCCTTATGCAGTGCTTATTTGCCCCCCAAGGCCCCCCTCTATCCCCCCATGGAGGGGGGAAGAAAGGATTAAATGAAAAAAGGAACAGGCTGGCAAAGGAGATAGTTCCAGTGGACGAGGAACAGAGAGAGGAGAAGGAAGGGAAGAAACCCCACCCAGGGAGTTCTACGGACGGCCACCGGCAGTCCGATCGAGCAGAGCTCTTCACCCGCTCAAGGGGAGGGGAAAGGAGCAGGGGGAAGAAACCCCAGCCCAGGGAGTTCTACGGACGGCCACCGGCAGTCCGATCGAGCAGAGCTCTTCACCCGCTCAGGGGGAGGGGAAAGGAGCAGGGGGAAGAAACCCCACCCGGGGAGTTCTACGGACGGCCACCGGCAGTCCGATCGAGCAGAGCTCTTCACCCGCTCAAGGGAGGGGAAAGGAGGAAAGGAGGAGAAAATTTATGAAACAATTCGTAAATTTTAATCACCAATTTGGGACGAAACCAAATAAGTGAAAGGTTTCATTTGCAGGTTTCGAATAAATGTAGTACTTTTGCAGCAAATTTGAATATTAAATATAGTTATTAGTCTGTAAAAGGAATGGGTATCCTTAGTGTATTATTTACGGTGCAAATACTCACTATCGCAATAGAAATTGCGGTTATCAGCACGTTGTACATTTTTGTATTTTATATTGTTTTTCGCCGGTTCAAGAAGAAAAACAAAACACCAGAGAAAATATCGGAAACATTACAAGATGAAGATGATATGACAAAGGAATCGGAAATGAATTACAAAGAAGAGTACGAGCGGATTTTGAAGGCGGTATATGACGAACATCTTTACGCCGACCAAAACTTGGGTCGGGACTCATTTGCAGCCCAAATGAATCTATCGCGTCACGCGTTAAACCGTATAATCAGCAGCAATACTTCCGGTCAATCGTTTCCACAATGGATCAATACCATCCGGTTGGAAATAGCTTGCGATCTATTGCGCAACAAGCCAGCCAAGCCGGTTGGTGAGATAGCGAACGAGGTTGGGCTGACGGCGAATAATTTTCACCGTTTGTTCCGTTTACAATTCGGAATAACTCCTGTTCAATATAGGCAGGAAAGTACAAAAAAGAATGGTTTATAAGACAAGCCAATAAATGTTTTCATAGAGGGTTTTGTTAAAAAAAAGCGTTTTCTTCAATTGGCTTGTAGCTCCCGCCGCATGTGAATGTAGCGGGAGTTTTTGATTAGCGGAGTAGGGTAGCGGGATCTTCGCCAGTGATGAGCCGGTAGAGACGGATAAAAGTGTCGGTATCCTTGTATCCACACCGGGTGGCAATGGAATCAAGGGTTAGGGGGGAAGATGCGTTGGCATCTTTTGCGAGTTGCTGGGCATAACGGATTCTGGCGCGGTGGACGTATTCGGGGAAAGAGATACCATACTCGGCATTCATGATCTTGTTGAAATAGACGAAGTTGGTTCCGAGGCGATGGACGACGGTCTCCGCCTGAATACGGGGTTCAAGATAGATTTTCTCCTCCTCCAGGAGATACCTGAGACTTGAGACGAGTTCAGAGTTTTCCTGGACAAACTCCTTGAGACTGCTTCTTTTTCCTGAGTCCTCGGAAACGGGATTGAGATCGAAGCCCAGGAAGATGAGCAGCGCTCCGACAGCGATGATGAGTGCCGCCATGATCATATATATCACCCTCATCACGGGTGTTTGCCACAAAGAGAGTGGTACGAGGAAAAAGACGACCATAAAAAATCCGCAGTTAAAATCCCAAGCCAGGACGGCTCTTGTAGAGAGGGAGTAGTGTCCGCCCTGCGCATGCACATATCGAACGACACGCCAAACGCGGAGGTACGCAATAGTTGTTTGTAACAAGAGAATAATGATAATCCAGTCGATATGAAAGAGGTACATTCCCCGATAGAAGATTGAAACTCCATATCCCTCCATAGGCATAGTATCATACCGGACGGCGTAGGATGGCGCGAGTTCGATACTGGTGGCAGGCACAAAAATCAGTCCTGCGATCAGAAAGAGCAAGATGATAGCCCAATCGATTCTCTCGTGTCCGGTATAAGGAGCGTGGAAGGCATATAAGATTGGCACAACAAGTACGGTAAAGATAGCCAACCATTGCATGTTGGTACCGGTTGCCGTCTCGGGGTTTAGCACCATAGCCGTAAAAAACGCCATGCAGAAGAGATCCAGAACAAGCAGGGCGAAAATGACCGCCTCGTAATACTGCCCTTTGTTAATTTTGCGGTAGAGAGCAAGTCCGGCACAGATGTATGCCGGGATATTGATGAGTAGTATTTCAATTAACTGGCGAGTCATAAGTTGATTTACGGTTTACGATTAAAATCGGGTGCAAAGATACAACAAATAATTCAAAATTAAAAATTAAAAATTAAAAAATAAAAAAACTCCACAAAAAAACATTAAAAACGTATATTTTCCCCCGAAAAATTTGGTATATTGGTAAAATTTTAGTACTTTTGCACGCTCATTTATGGAAGGACCTTCAGCAATATTCTACGGATGGGAAGTAGTACAATATATGAACTACCTTCTTGACGCTTACCTTCGCCAGTTCCCATGGCAGGTCCGTATTTCGTTCGGGATCATAGCCCTGAGCGTTGTGACGATCGTTGTTTTATTCATTCTTTTTTCGCACAAAGCCAACAGGCGTTGGCACAACGACAACGAGTACGAGAAATACCGTCGTGAATATGAGAGTGCATTCCGTGACATTCTCCGCACGGAGGAGAAACTGAGCCAGGAGGAGATGGAGTATATCTGCCGCCACGACCGTAGCGAGTTGCACCAGACGAACGGGATGGTGATGGCCCGTCTGCTGGAGAGCCTGCGCATGGAATTGACGCACAAGCTGTATATCCCGAACATGCGCCGGTTATGCCGTTTGACGGGCGTACAAGAAGCATTGGAAACCAATCTGCTGAAACATAAGGATGTGAAACGTACGCTGCAGATTCTGATGACCCTTCCCTGCCGCGTGAGCGAAGGTTCGTTAGCGGTCTATCTGGAGAATAAAGATTCTCAGATCCGGGAGTTAGCCCGTGCGTACTACGGTTTTTGCAGCAAGACCGAACCCTTTGCGATGGTGACAAGAGACGCGAGCGAGCCTTTTAATTTATGGTACCCCACTATTTTTCACCGTTTATGCGGTTGGCACGTAGCGAAGGGTCACCCGATGCCTCATTTCTCCTCTCTCATCAGCCAATCCACGAACGAAGACAAGAAAGCGCTGTTTATATCGGAAGTGCCTTATTGGGGAACGGAAGAGGAGAAGCGCAGTCTGCGTCATTTTCTGACCTCACCGAGCAAGAAATGCTGCTCGGCAGCCATCCGTGCTCTTGCGTTGATTGGTGACCCAGAAGCCGAGGACGAGTTGGTGAAGAACTACGATGCGCTGTTCCCCGAGGCCAAACGTGAGACGTTGCGTGCGTTAGCAAGCATCAACACAGGCAGGCAGGTAGAATTTTTCCGCCAAGCGTACCTCCATACGACGAGTCAGAAGACCCGTGCGATAGTACTGTCATGTTTGTATAAATACGGTCCGGAAGGGAAGAAAGTTTTCTATGAGTTGGCGAACGCGGGACACGACGACAACCAATTCTTCAAACAGATAGAAGTAATCGAGCAACACGAAGAAGAAGGGAGGGACGAATAATGTGGGACGCCTTTTTATATTTCTACGGTACGATCATTTTCTTCTACAGTTTAGGGTTGATCATCTCGTATGTGCTGCTGTTAGTACTGGCTTATATCCATAGTTCTCAATATCTGAAATGGACAGACGACCACATCAATTACGCGGTGGAGGACAGTCCATACGCCCCGGGTGTAAGTATCGTGGCTCCGGCATACAACGAGAGCAAGACGATCGTAGATAATGTGAACTCACTGCTCCAGTTGGACTACCCGAATTTCGAGGTGGTGATTGTGAACGACGGCAGTAAGGACAACACATTAGAGTTGCTGATCAACAATTTTGATCTGGAGGAGATTCCGTTCGAGTATGTTGAGCGGATCCACTGCAAACCGTTCCGTCGTCTTTTCCGTTCGTTCAATCCGCTTTATCGCCGTCTGACCGTAGTAGATAAAGTGAACGGAGGAACGAAAGCGGATGCGGTGAACGCCGGCCTGAACGTAGTCACCACGCCGTATTTCATCAATACCGATGTGGACTGTATTCTGTCGAAAGACGCGATCAAGCAGTGTATTTTCCCGATCTTGCAGGACAGTACTATTATCGCCGTTAGCGGCACGATGAGTATGAGTAACGGCAGTATATCGGAGAATGGTCAGTTGGTAGATATCCGTCCGTCCAACCAACCTATCCCGTTGTTTCAGGATCTGGAGTACAAGCGTTCGTTCCTGATCGGTAAGATGGGTTGGAGCCAGATCAACGCGATGAACAACGTGTCTGGCGGTTATGGTCTATTCAGCACGGAGATCGTTCTTTCCGCCGGCGGTTACGCGAGTGATTCGTTCGCCGAAGATATGGATATCATCACCCGTATGATGGGATACTGTTTAGAGCAAAAAAAGCCCTACCGTGTGGTGCAGATTCCTCATACATGCTGCTGGACGGAGGGTCCCAGTACCGTAAAAGTGCTCAAGCGCCAGCGCAACCGTTGGGGCCGCGGATTGATCCAGCACATGTGGAAACACCGTTATATGCTCTTCAATCCCAAATACAAGACATTGGGAATGGTGACTCTGCCCTATACCTTCATTTTCGAGTTTCTGGCTCCTATTATTGAGGGTCTGGGATTAGTGGTCATGGCCTTTCTGATCTTCACCAACGGAATTAACTGGTCCGCATTCTGGATATTGATGGCAGCCATATACGGTTTCTCGATGGTGCTATCCAGTTTTGTTATTTTCTATGACTACCTGTGCGGTGGTTCCTACACGAAATCCACCGGATATTTCAAGTTGCTGTTAGCCGCTCTGTTTGAGCCTATCATATACCACCCGATGATCGTCGTATTCTCGCTGCAAGGTTATTGGAAATACCTGACTAACCAGCGTGCTGTATGGGGTGAAATGACGCGAACGGGAACCAAGAAAAAAGCGGCAGCCATAGCGTTGCTGTGCTTGCTTCCAACCGGTATATGGGCGCAGAGCAGCCTGAAAGAGCGTGTGGTAGAAGGAAAGAACACCATCCATCAAAAAGCAGAGGACGTACACGCCAAGTTACCGAAGCACCTGACGATGAGTCTGGCTCAGTACAGCGATACCATTAAGTGGCTGATGGATAACAAGGAATGGGAAAAGGCCAAGAAACTCATTGATGCCGCCGACCCCGAATGGGGTTACACCGCCGATATGCGTTACCTGAACGGTCGGTATTACCACCATATAGGGCGTCCTGACGAAGCCCGTATGCATCTGCTCTACGCGCTTGAAGAAGACGACTCGCGTACAGAGGCGCTGGACCTGCTGGTGAAAATAGAACAGGAGGAAGGCAACTACGCCACAGCCATCGTCCATGTGAACGATCTGCTGGCATTCAGTCCATACAACATCCATCTGTGGAGGAAGAAGATCGAGCTCTACCGTCAAAGCGGCAACGACTATGAGGCCGACCGTCTGTTGGCCCGTCTGGCAGAGATCTACCCCGAGAACGAGCAAGTGCGCAAGGACGTAGCCTACCATCAGGAGCTGAAAGCGAACGCTGCGCGCAAACAGGGCAACGAAGAGGAGGTACAGAAACAGATGCAGTCGCTGATAGCGAACAATCCCGCCAAACAGCCCGGTTATTACCTGGACCTCGCCGCTTCTCTCCTCCGAGAGGGCAAACGTCGCGAAGCGGAGGAAGTGTGTGCGCGCGGTGTACAGAACACCCGCGGAAACAGAGCCCTGATCCGCAAGCGTGTATCCATCATGAGCGAGGAGGCTCGCTACCAAGAGGCAGAAGGATACCTACGCGACTGCATACGGATGTACAAAGCCAATGATTTAGAGCCGCTATTAGAGGGTCTCCAGCGCGAGGCGGCAGAAGCAGCAGACGCCAACGATGCTTACACCCGCTACCGCCATCTGTATGGCAGCCAGCAAGACTCGACCTCACTGGAATGGCTCATCCGTACCTCTATGCAAAGAGGTTATTGGGACGATGCGCAGTACTATATCAGCGAGGCGCGTAAACGTGATGGCGACACGCCGGAGTTGTTAGCTAAAGCGCAGTTGACGGAGCAACGTCTGGGTAATGAGAGGGCAGCGAACCGACTGCTGGAGCAGCGTTTTGCAGCCGATCCCAACGACGCCGATGTACGCGAAGAGATCGCGGAGAAGCGTCTGCGTGAGGGAACAGACCTGATGGCTGAGGAGCAATGGGTTCAAGCCCTGCCGCTCTTGGAGCAGGCGGACACGCTGACGACCGACACGACGCTGCAGGAGACGATACGACGCAGAATAACCGCCTGCCGCGCCAATATACCGGACACGAGTGCCGTAAGCGATTCGCTCGCTATGATGGATTACATGGAGCGTTCGGTCTATTATGAGAAACGGAAGAACTACGACAGCGCGTATGTGAACCTGATGCGGTATGTTCCGGCTCCCAATGAGGCTGTTTATGTGCGCCGCCATGGCTATCTGCTACATAGCAGGACAATGAAAAACAGCCTGCTATTCGAATACCAATATTCGCGCAGAAGCAGTGTGGATCAATGGAGTCACAACGCCTATGCCACTTACAGCCACGCGTGGAAGAAAGATGTTCTGGAAGTCTCGCTTGCCTATGCCGGTCGCGAGAGCGGTCAATGGACTGAGTCTGACGTGAACGGCAATGACTCAACGGTCTATTCAGAAGGCGGAAGCGGTGTGCAGATAGGTGCAGGATACAGCCACTCCTTCCATTGGGGCGAGATAGCTGTGCAGGGCTCATGGGCATCGAAGTTCCTGCCGAAAGGAGCCGCCAAAATATCAGTTACAGAGAACCTGCCGATGGACTGGACATTGACCGAGAGGCTGTCCTGGCGGTATATAGCCGACACGAATCCCTATCATCTATGGGGTCTGGGACTGACGGCAGGATGGACGGTAGGCCAGTTCTTCCTCTCGCCCTCACTGGATGCTTATCTGCTGAACAAGAACGTGTATTTCAACGGAGGTTTCAAATGCCAGTTCTTCCCGTTGGACGGCGACAGGAGCCATGTGTTTGCCGCAGTAGGCGCCGGAAATGCACCGGAGGTCTCGCTGTTAGACGGTTCTATGCCTGTGCGTTTCGCTCATATCAACACCAACGTGAGTGCCGGAGGATATTACGTGATCAACGGCCATCTGGGATTAGCAGGCAGCCTGTCCTGGTACGTCATCGGGAGCAACAACCGGACCGTACGTAACTATATTTATTTGAATATATCCATGGATATCAAGTTCTGATGAACAAAGGGAGGATTAACATAATAGGAATCTTACTACTGGCGGTGCTCTTGGCGGGCTGTAGGAAAGAGATAGGTCCGACGAATGTGCGGGTGAAAGATCCCGTACGGCACTATATCCCTATCTTACAGGGCGATGAACTACAAATGATGTGGCGGCTGTACAACGATGGTCCCAATCCACTGATCATCAGCGACATACAGCCTGCATGCAGTAGCATCAGTCTCATCAGCGAGCAACCGTCTCTGGTTCCAGTCGGAGACAGTGCATTGATGGTTTTTGTCTTTCGCAGCGATGAAAACATCAATCTGGCCAAACACACCATCCGTGTCTTCGGTAACATCGTACCGGACGGCGTAGCGGAGATGCAGTTCGACGTGAGTGTCGTGCGCCCGACGCCTAATCATACGGATTTTGAAGAAAGGCTACTGAAGAAACTCAATGAACCCGCTATGTTCCAAGGTAATACAAGGCGGAACAATTATACGACGGACACTATAACACATAGATATTTTGAATACTAATCATGTCTGCGGATGAGCAGCAGGCTGATGACGAGCATAGCAGGGAAGACAGAGGCAGCAAGGATACCTGTCCGGATACTGTTTTCCGCGGAGCGGGTAGCGATACCGATCAAGGAAGGTCCGAGCGTGCCACCCATATCTCCGGCCAACGCGAGTAGGGCAAAGAGGGCTGTTCCGCCTTTGGGTATCCGCGCCGAGGTAAGACTGATAGAACCGGACCACATGATCCCTACCGCCAGACCGCTGATCATACATCCCGCGAAACTGGCGACAGGGTTTGAGGAGAGCGAAGCGAGGAGATAAGCGAAGAAACAGAGAATACCGGCCCCGGTCATGTATGCAGAGAGATTGAGATGCAACCCCTTCTTGCCATACCAAAGCCGTCCCAATCCCATGCAGAAAGCGAAGCCGCAGGGTCCAGCCAGATCGCCGATGGCTTTGTCCACGCCCAGCGATGCTTCTGCAAAAGCGGATGTCCATTGCGCCATGGTGCTCTCGGAAGCACCGGCAGCGACCATGAGGATCAGGAAGAGCCAGAACCTGCCGTTCTTCAGCAAAGCGGTCATGCTCATTCCCTCCGCATCCGGCACTATAGGAGCGATAGGACAGACAGAGAAGTTATAGATATTATATAAAGGAATAAGCGCCCAGAGGAAAGTCAGATACCTCCAGTTGGCCAGTCCGAAGAGATAGAAAAAAAGCGTAGAACCCAATATCACGGCTACAGCGCCCCAGCAGTAGAAAGAATGCAAGAGGCTCATCATACCCTCTTTGTTCTCAAAGGGGCAAGCCTCGATAATCGGGCTGCAGAGGACCTCTATGAGACCGCTGCCAACGGCATACACGGTCACGCAAATAAGGATACCAATGAGCGGGTTAGAGAAGAGTTGCGGAAGGAAAGCGAGACCGATCAGCCCCAGAGCGGATGTTATCTCAGAGATAATAATACTCCGGCGATAGTCCAGGTTCTTGAACTTGGCACACAGAAAATCCGTTATGAGCTGTACAATATAAAAGACAGCCGGGATATAGGCAAGCATGGCAATAGGAATGTCGTACTCGCGGTAGAACACCATAAATAGAAGCGGCGGAAAATTGGCAACTATCGCCTGCGTAACAAAACCAAGATAGCAAGCTACTTTCGTTTTGTTATAGTCATTTATCATAATATGAACAATATTTTTAACATTAAAAACAAAAAGGAGTGCAAAGGTAGTAATTTTTTTGCAAACATGCAAGTAATTGAGAGTATTTAATTTGGGACAAGCCCAAATAAATAGATGATTTTTTTGCATAATATAAAAAAAAGCAGTACCTTTGCAGCGAATTTACTCATAACATTAAAATAATATGAATACTAAACAGATTATTTTTTCATTCGTTTCCTTAGCACTGCTGCTGACAGCATGCGAGAAGGGCGAAGACAAAGCGCAGGTACGTCCTGCCAAACAAGCTAATTTTGTTATCTACTCGGGTCACCATACCCATGTAAGTACTTTTGAAAATGGCGCCAAAGCTCCGGCGAGAGTAAAGAAAGCGCAATTCAGTTATTATAAGGTTCAGGACGGCAACGTGCCTGCAGAATACCGTGATTTTATCCCGGCAGCTATAACGCAGGAAGAGCGTACCTACGTGCTGGACTATATCCGTCAGCACCCGAACGAGCATCGTGCAGAGTGGGACCACTCCGCCTATTTCCTGCAAAACATCGGTTCATCGTACGCCTATTATTCGGGCTCGACGTTGGTGGATATGAACGGCGCATGGCATGGTGTGACAGGTGGTAACCACATGGATTATCTGGTGATTAACAACGAGCATATCAACGACTACAACGCCGCTTGGGGTCCGGACGCATTGTGCGTTAACCTGCCTTTTGCCGACCCGACCTACCATGACAGCTGGGGCGACAAAGACAACACCAAACACGACGCATGGACGCTTTATCAGATTCCGGGCTACGGCTACTACCTCTGTTTTGACTACCGCACGGCAAAAAACAGCGGCGAGTATTATGATGGCGATGGTGTTTATAACGACTGGGTGATCAAACTGACTCCTGCAGACGGCAAGAGCGAAGAGTTAGTTCCTACCGATCCGATTGTTATCCCCATTGAGCAAACCGGATCTGAAGACGGACATGTAGAAGTGAACCTGAGCATCAACGCAGAGAAAGAGGAGGGCGACTACATTTCCTCCAAATTGTCAATCCACGTGCGTGACACAACGGATGTAGAGGTGTTCCTGCCTATCGGTGTAGAGTATTACTGCGACCGCGACGATATGAATATCGTCTTGAGCAACCCGCAGGGCGTTTACCAATACAACGACTACGTACAATATGTTTCCATGGAAGTAGCAGGACAGACTATCACCCTGACTGTTCGTTTTGAGGAGGAAGGTATCCGTATCACAACGCAGGGCATCAATGCAGAAGTGCTGAAATACTGCCGCGAGACTTATCTGGATGGTATCACATTCGAGATCTGGAACTATTACCACGATGCCAACCGCGAAGAGATACATGGATGGCTGGATCATTCCACGGTCAGCTTCACTGTCAACCCGGGATATTATGTGAACGCGTTCGGTCCTTTGGAGCACGATGAGACAACCGAGCCGAACCCGCTGGATTGCACCGTCACTCCGCCGGCAGGATGGGTTCGTGACAACACAGACCTATTCTCCAGAATCTACCGTATAGATTAATGAAAAATCGTCCTTCGGGGCGATTTTTTTTGCATATGTCAGAAAAAAGCAGTACTTTCGACCTCCTCCCCCAAAGGGGTCCCCTTCGAAAGTACAGTCGCGTCCTGCAGACCATACGCAAGCATTCAGACATTTTTTGCCAAGCCTAAAGGCTTTCCTGTTGCATGAACCTATAAGACGTTTCTATGCGAGCATAAACGTCTCATAGCCCCACACAACAGATAAAATACATTTTATTTGGCAAAAAAAATGCCCGAACGCTTGCGTATGTGCAATTTTTGTTGTACTTTTGCAGGCGATGCATATGAATAAAGAAGAACTATACAAAGAGGTATTGGCACAGGCGGCTTCGGTGGTTTCCGGCGAGACGGACCTGATCGCCAACATGGCGAACGTAGCAGCCCTCCTACATGAAGCGTTCGGTTTCTGGTGGACGGGGTTTTATAGAGTAATAACCCCCTCCAACTCCCCCACAAGGGGAGAGAATATTCAAGAACTCGTGTTAGGTCCGTTCCAGGGCCCGTTGGCGTGTACCCGCATTCCGTTCGGAAAGGGTGTCTGCGGCACAGCCTGGGCGAAAGCCGAGACGATTATTGTGCCCAATGTACATGAGTTTGCGGGACATATAGCCTGCTCCAGCGAGTCGAACAGCGAGATCGTTGTGCCGGTGTTCCAAGACGGTGAGATCATAGGGGTGTTGGATATCGACAGCAAGGAATACAATACCTTCGATGAAACCGACAAAAGGTACTTGGAAAAAATTGTCGGTCTGATGTAAGAAGGACGGATGTACGATTTACGAAGGATTTACGAAGGGAAGGAAGGACGAAGGAAGTGAAAAAAGGGGGACAGGTTATTATTGCCGTACTGATCGGAGTTGGGGCAGGTGTATGGAGTGCATCTGCAACGCCGTTGCAGGTGGTCAGTTATAATGTAGAAAACCTGTTTCACCCGAAGCATGACAGCGTGATGATTGACAGCCTGTGGGTGGAGAAAGACGATTGGGAATGGACGGCGGAAGGCGAACGGCGGTGGAGCTACACACGGTATGAACGGAAAATAGAATCTATCGCCCGCGTGCTGACGAATATCGGCGAATGGGATGGGGTAGATATAGCGGGTCTGCAGGAGGTGGAGAACGCAGCGTGTCTGCGCAAACTATGCTACACGCTGCGACGAGGGGAATACGATTTTGTGCATTACGAGAGCCCGGACCCGCGAGGAATAGACGTGGCGTTGGTGTATAAAAAGAGCAGAGTGGATACGCTTAATAGCAAACCCATCAGAATACAGAATACAGACCGCTTCCCTGACAGATTACAGACCCGCGATATACTCTATGTCTGTGCGAGGGTGGACAAGCGAGATACCTTGCATCTGTTCGTATGCCACTTGCCGAGTCAGCGTGGCGGAGCGGCAGAGACCGAATGGAAGAGAGAGGCGGTGAAGAAGGTTTTGCAGGGAGCCATAGACAGTGTATTGGCGATTGAGCCACAGGCAAAAATCATCGTTATGGGCGATTTCAACGGAGAGCCCCAGCCCCCTGACGGGTTACCGGTTACGGGTGACGGGTTACGGGGTGTGAGTTACCGGGAGCCTGTTAATGGAAAGGAGACGGGCACGCATAAGTATCAGGGACGGTGGAGTTGTCTGGACCAGTTCTATACCTCGCCGGCATTGGACAGCCTCAGCACGGTGAGGATCTATGATGCAGAATGGGTCCAAGAACCGGATGAGAAATATCTCGGTCTCAGACCCAAACGCACCTTCAATGGTTACAGGTATCAGAAAGACGGTTTCTCGGACCACCTGCCTATCGTACTTACAACATCGCTTTGATACTTACTTTCGCCCAGGCTCCGGGTTGGAGGATACCGCCGTAGTCGTAATAGCGTGTGTTGGTCATGTTCGTACAGTCGGCAGAGACACGCAGGTACTTGTTCTGCCAGAAGATCGAACCGTCCAACAGCCAAACCGGCTGATAGTCCGTTACGGCTCCTTCGGCATTGTTATACTGCCCTTCGCGTTTCTGGAAACGCACGGTCCAGGACGCTCCGAGACCCTTGTATATGCCATGCTCCAGATGGATGGAGAGCTTATGGCTGAGGTAGTCCAGATAGCGCGAGCCGGACTCTTTGAGGTTCAGATCCAGATAAGTGTAAGCGTAGTCCACAGAGATACAAGGCCCCTCTCGCTCCCCCCATGAAGGGGGGAAGAAAGATGGAAAACGATAAGCCACAGACAGTTCCACTCCCGTAGCGTTGACCTGCTGCTGGTTCTCGGCGTGGTACGGACGCTTGGTATCCGCCGGCACATACACCCAGTCAATGATATTCTTTCCCCAGCGATAGTACCAATCCACCGCCCAAGAGAAAGCCCCTCCCGACCTCCCCGTAGAGGGGAGGAGATTAAGTGTTCCTTTATAGCCGATGGAGAGGAGCCATGCCTCTTCGGGTTTGAGGTTGCGGTTGCCGAGTTGGTTTCCGGCATTATAATAGAGGTCCGTGAAAGTCGGCATACGCAGCGACCTGTTGGCATTGGCATAGAGCGTACCGGCTTTCTCAAACGAATAACCGATATTGGCACCGCCGCCCAAATGATGGCCGAACTGCGTATTATACGTGCCGTTTATGCCGATGGATGCGGAGAGACCTGCGTAATAGAACGTCTGCTCGGCATAGTAGTTGGCATGAAACCTGTTGCCTCCTTTGACGAGATCCAGCACACGAACGTCCGCCAGCGGAAAATCCGCCACATTGGGCACTTGTCCGTTCGGATTGATCGTATCGCCGAGGTTGGTAGAGTGCATGTTCTCGTTGCGTACTCCGGCGCCGAAAGAGGTAGTACCTATCCGCGAAGCATAGTGTGCGGCGATGGAGGCTGAGGCGGTCTGTGCAAAATGGAAATTGCCGTACAGCCGCTGTCCGCGGTGCCACTCATAGCGGTCGTAGTTAGCGCGGTAGGCAGCCTGTGCGTCCAAGCGCCATGCGCCCCAACGGTGTTCGTATTTGGCGGAAGCAAAGGCGGTGCGGGTGGCGTCAAACTGGTCCTGCGAACCGAAACCGTAACCCATGCCAAGACCTGCGTCTTTCCACTGCGCTCCGGCTTGCACGTCCAGCCCTCTCCAACGGGTCTGGAAATAGAGGTTGGCTAACTTGAAATCGCTGTTCCTGCATGCCGTCGCCTCTTTCTCGGTGGGCGACGGCGCATAGTAGCCGTCTGCGCGGCTGTACTCGGCGGAGAGGTTAATGGTGAGCGGTTTAACCCCTCCCGGGGGAAGTTCTACGGACGGCCACCGGCAGTCCGATCGAGCAGAGCTCTTCACCCGCTCAAGGGAGGAGGATTTATCAGGAATGGCTAAAGTAGCCGCAATTTCCGGATTAACCAACCCGTTCATACCTGCGGTCAGTTTGAGCCGCACATCGTGCTCCCTCCCTTGAGGGGAGGGTTGGGGTGGGGTTGTCTTAGTTACAATATTGATCGCCCCGGAGAACGCCCCATGCAGGCTTGCCGAAGTACCTTGCAGCACCTCCACGCGCTCTATCAACTCCGTCGAAACGGGTATATTGAGTGCATAATGTCCGGTGTGGAAATCCGAGAGGGGAACGCCGTTGATGAGCACCAGCACCTGGTCAAACGTACCGCCGCGCATGCTGATATCCGCCTGCGCCCCGTTCGCTCCCCGCGTACGGACATCCACACCCGGCAGATATTGGAGAATATCCGCTACGGTCTGGACCGGCAAGGCTTCTATCTCGGCGCGCGAGACCTGAGTGATAAGACGGTAAGCTTCCGAATGAACTTCAGCTTTGTGAGAAACGACCAACACCTCCTGAAGACTAAGTTGTTGGGCTGTCAATGGAACGGAATCCTTCGGTACGCCTTCATCGGCCTCCGCAGGAGCTACTCCCGCCAGAAGGAGCAAAGCCGAGAGGGCTATACTCTTTCCGCTCTTGAGCATTTCCAGATCCGTCATGTACGCAGCCACGCGCCCGATGGTTACCTCGCGGTGAAGGGAACAGAAGGCTGCATACGCCTTGTGGCAGAACCGACGGAAACGGATTGCACTCCGTTGCCTGAAATTGGAAATTGTTTGAAATTGTTTGAACATAATATCAAATAGACCCTATTGCCAGACATAACAACCCCGCACAGATACCGATCATGCAGAGAATCTTATGCAGAGGGTCTTTTTCTTTTAACCAAATCAAGCCGTATGCGAATCCCAGAACAGTACCTCCCCGCCGGATTGTACTGACGACCGCTATCAACGAGTCAGGATCGCGCAAAGCAAGCATATACACATTGTCGCTGACAACTAAAAAAACACTGATCAGAAAAACAGCCGGTGTCCAATAGATAAGCGGCAAGAGACGTTGGCTCAGTTCCTTACGGTGCATGACGAGCCACACGACAATCATCATCAACGCCTGATAGAACGTATAATAGACCTGGACGGCATTATGGTCGTATCTCCTCATCAGGTACTTGTCGTACAAGCCGGAACAAGCACCTATCAGGACTGCCAAAGCCAGACAGACATAATAGACAGCGTCCACTTTGTTGTTCTTTATCTGATTCTTATTCCTAAAAGAAAAGACAAAAACCGTTCCGATAGCAATGATCACTCCCGTCCATTGCCAGTTATTGAGATGTTCATGAAAGAGAAAGAGCGCTCCCAGGAGGGTCCACATCGGCCGTGTAGCCTGTACAGGGCTGACCACCGAGATAGGCAGGTGCTTGAGAGATATATAAGCGAAGATCCAACTGCTGAGCACAATGACCGATTTGAGGAGCGTATAGAGGTGGGCCTGCAGATCCAGAGAGGGCACGAAGAACGGTGTATCCGCCATGGTCTCGGGCGCTACGCGTGACAACAGAAGAGGGACACAAAGGATACAAGCCGAGACGCATACACTGATTGTCAGCACATCGACCACCGCGTTCCGGCGAAGCGCTATCTTCTTGCAGATATCATAACATCCGAGACAAAGCGCAGATATAAAAGCTAAAACCGTCCACATAATTCAAAAACGGGCACAAAGGTACAAAAAATATCCAATAATACAAAATTTTCAATTTTCAATTTTCAATTTTCAATTATTTTTTGTACCTTTGCAGCGAAATTTATTTCATATGCCGGAAATTGTATTACATTATATATGGGAGCACTGCCTGTGGGCCGGTATGGCTCAACAGACGACTGACGGAAGGTCTGTTGAGATTTTGTCGGTAGGCGAACATAACCGTGATGCGGGTCCGGACTATAGTCATGCCCGGATTCTGATTGACGGTCATGAATGGATAGGAAACATCGAGATACATGTTTTTTCAAGCGACTGGGTCAAGCATCGCCACCATTTGGACAAAGCGTACGATAACATCATACTGCATGTTGTCCGTACGGCGGACAAGCCGGTGTATAACTCACGCGGCGAACTGATTCCGCAATGCGAACTGAAATACCCGAGCGACAAGGACTATCTATCCGAATTGTTTGTCTGTGCCTTACAGATGGACAGTGCAATCAGCCGTATAGGTTGCGCCGAGCAGTTGATCCGCGACCCGGAGCTGATCACAGCAGGGTGGCGAAAGACCCTGTTGAAGAAGCGTCTGGAGTGCAAAAAGTCCTCCATAGACCGGCTGCTGGAGATCACCAAAGGCAGTTGGGAGCACGCGCTCTATATCTCGCTGGCGCGCAATTTCGGGTTCCATACCAACAGCCTTCCCTTTGAGCAAGTGGCTATCAACACGCCTCTCTCGTATCTGCAGAAACATCGCAACAGTCTGTTTCAGTTAACGGCGATGCTAACAGGTCAGGCAGGTCTGATTGACAGTACGAAAGACGAAGGGTTAGCAAAGGAATATGAGTTTCTGCGAACCAAATTCAGTCTGACGCCTATAGACGGGAGCTTATGGAAACATGCGCGCATGCGTCCTCAGAACAGCCCGGAGTTACGGATCAGGCAGTTCGCCCAACTGCTATATCAGTCAGAGGCGCTCTTCAGTAAGATTCTGGATACAGACGATTTGAAAGAACTGGTTTCGCTCTTTGAGTTCAAAGACAGTACCGTTCCGGCATTAGGCAGAAGCAGCATTGATATCCTGCTGATCAATACCGTCATTCCTTATAAATACGCGTATGCCAAACGTCATAACGGCAGTTGGGATGCTTTCGCAATGATGGAGCAGATCCCGGCGGAGAACAATACTGTCATTCGTCAGTGGCGGTTATTGGGACAAGTGATCAAGAACGCAGCAGACACGCAGGCATTACTGCATCTGTATCAAAACTACTGCCAGCACCACGAGTGTATCAACTGCGAAGTGGGATACCGGATATTCCAGGATAAACAACTAAAACTCTTCTGATATGTTTGTTTCCATCACCGACCATATAGCGTTAGACCGCGAGCGGCGAATTGTTCGTGTGGAGGAGAAGGAGGTAGCCCTGACCGGTCTGGAGTTCGGTCTGCTGGAATATCTGGCGACGCATCCCGACAAGATATGCAGCAAGGACGAGTTGATCGACCATGTGTGGGGTAACCGGTTCCAATACGACACAGGGACGATCGACGTACATCTGAATGCCATCCGCCGCAAGACAGGCTGGAGCAAAAGCCGCCCGATCGAAACACTCCGTGGGATCGGTCTGGTCTTTAGGACGGAAGAGAAACATGTGGTCTATACGATTGATCTGCAGTCTTTTGCCACCCGATGGGTTCAGCGCCATGAAGTGGAGTTGGCGAGCAGGAGTATAGTTCCTCATATCCATCTGACCCCTTTTGTGAATGACCTGAGCATAGCCCCGAACGCGTTGGAAGGTCTGCTGGACGCCGTGCTCACCGCTTTACTGCCCAATGCACAACCCGGTGTATTGAAACTCAGCAGCAAACTGACATTACAATATTTTGTGCTTTCTATTGACCTGAACGGCACAATTAATGAACTTCGTATCCCTATTTTTAGTGATTTAAGCGTGTCTTAAGCATTTCTTAAGAAACATTCCTTTTTTTTGTTGTACTTTTGCAGTCGCGTTCGTTAAGGATAAAAATCCCCACGAAGCCTGATTAATTAAGCAAAGGTACAATGAAGAAGCGTTATTTATATCTGACAGCCGCCATTATATGGGGCATTCCCGGTTTTATTATTGCCATAAAAGGCCTTCGTGCCTATACCGCCATGCCAAGTGATGAGTTATGGTGGCTGTTGCTGATCACGGCAGGCGTATTAGCCGGCTTTATTATTATGTTCCGTCGCATTGTGGACCGCTATTGCGCCCTGATAGACGCTGAACCGGAGAAAACCACTATCCTGCATACTTTTCCGCTCCGCGGATGGATCCTGATTGTCTGCATGATGAGTCTGGGTATAGCGCTCAAATTCATGCCATGGATTCCGGCGGAGTTCACCGCTTCATTCTATTCCGGTCTCGGTCCGGCATTGGTTATCGCAGCTGTGCGGTTTTGCAAAAAATTCTTTTAAGATGCGGTTTAAAATATTTATACTATTCTTGCTATGCGCGTGCAGTATGTGCGCACAAGTGTCTGAAGGAATAGCGAAAAACAAGGTCTATCAGGGTTTTTCAGGAGGTATGATGCTACATACAGGCTATCTCTTTGGACAAGATAAAAATGCACCCGTCGCCGCAAACGGACGTACTTCCAGCCCACAAGGAGCACTATTTGGTATCGGAGGTGCTTTACGGGTTCATTTATGGAAATATTTGCGTACAGGATTTGAAGGATTTGTATCTACTATGCCAAGCGCTACTACAGATTGTAGCGATATATTAAAACCCGGTAGTTATGTGCGTGTTGGATGTGGAGGAGTACTGGCGGATTGTTGCTGGCGGATGGATAAAGCTTGGCCATATATAGGCGGCACTATCGGAGGCGGATCTATGAAAGGTCTTTATATTTTGGAAGGAGACCAGAACAGTTGGACAAAAGATGAAAACAGCACTTTCCATAAACAGAGTTTTTTCTATATAACACCCTATGTGGGATGCGATTATTGTCTCACACGCAAGGTACATATCACATTTCGTCTGGACTGGATGCTGGCTATTCATAAAAATGAATTGCTCCTGCCTACAGGACCACGGATTTATTTCGGATTTATGTTTACACACTAATAATTTAAATTATGAATTTTACAGGAATCATTATTGGAGCAGCGGTCTTTTTGAGTATCGGTATCTGCCATCCTATTACCATTAAACTGGAGTATTATTTCGGTCGCAAAGGCTGGTGGGGTTTCTTTATCCCGGGAGTTATATGTACTATTTTTTCTTTAATAGTCGATAACTATATCGCCTCTACTATCATAGCCGCTTTTGCTTTCTCCTGTTTTTGGGGAATACATGAGGTTATGCAGCAAGAGATGCGTGTGCTGCGAGGCTGGTTTCCGGAGAATCCGAAGCGGCATGAATACTATGAGCGCAGACGCAAAGAACTGGGAGATATTCTAAAAGAAGGTCCCAGTCATAAGCATCTGAAAGAAAAAATGGGTAAATGAGTTTAACTCATCTGCAGCATTCGTTGGATAGAAGAGACGGCTTTTTCGGCTGTCTCTTTTTCTACGTGCATCTCCGGTTTCTCGTCACGCAGGCATGCATACACTTTCTCCAGCGTGTTCATGCGCATATACTCACATTCGTTGCAGCTGCATCCTATACCTTCAGTCACCTCCGGCGGAACCGGAATAAACTCCTTATCCGGACATGCACGCTGCATCTCAAAGAGAATTCCGCTTTCTGTGGCTATTATAAAGCGTTTGGCGGACGATTTGACAGTGTGCTCAAGCAGAGCCTTGGTAGAACCAATTACGTCGCTCTGAGCTAATATAGGTGCCTTGCACTCCGGATGCGCCAAAACCTCTACTCCCGGGTTTTCGGCTTTCAGTTTTAATAGTGCCTCTAAGGAGAAGCGGCTGTGCACATGGCATGCTCCGTTCCAGAGCAACATATTACGTCCGGTTACGGAATTGATATAACTACCCAAGTTATGGTCCGGACCGAAGATAATTTTGGCGTCAGCAGGAAGCTGATCCACTATCTTTTTGGCGTTGGAAGAAGTTACTACTACGTCTGTGAGCGCTTTTACGTCTGCGCTCGTGTTTACATAACTCACTACCATGTGATCGGGATGCTGCGCTTTGAACGCCGCCAGATCCTCCGCTTTGCAGCTGTCGGCTAATGAACAGCCTGCATTCATATCAGGGATGAGCACTTTCTTGTCCGGACAAAGGATCTTCATCGTCTCTCCCATAAAATGCACGCCGCACATTACTAATATATCCGCATCCACGCGCGTAGCTTCTTGCGCCAGCGCCAGCGAATCGCCTATAAAATCGGCTATCTCCTGTATTTCCGGACGTGTGTAATAATGCGCAAAAATAACGGCATTCTTCTGTGCTTTCAATTCAGCTATTTGAGCCTTTAGTTTTGTCTGATCCTTCTCCGCCATAAGTCTCCTATTTTATAATAATCTTTTAGTTTAAAATTTGAATGGATATTATATTCTGTTAATTATGTTAATAAGTGCTCTAATCGTTTGATTTAGCAGTTATTAATTTAAAATTTAGTCTGTTCAGGAATGTATTTTGTTTTAATAAATGCAACGTGGAACAGGTTTTAAATTATGGAACCGAGCAGTTGTTAACAATATGTTTATAACCATTTTTTAAGTCTGAAAATCAATAATATAGCTACTACGGAAAGCACCATCAGCCCGAGTGCCCATAGATAGCCGTATTGCCAATGCAATTCGGGCATGAAATCAAAGTTCATACCATACAGACTACCGATCAATGTAGGCGGCAGGAAGATAATATTGATGACCGTAAAGATCTTTATGATACGGTTCTGCTCGATGTTTACCAAACCGAGGAAAGTATCCTGGAGGTAGTCGAGACGGTCAAAACCGAAACGCGTGTAATCGAAGAGTGAGTTGATATCCTTAATAATCATGGTAAGACGCGGATACAGTTCTTCGGGGAAGAAATCGCACTTCAGGAAGTTGGAAATAACGCGCTGTTTATCCATAATATTCTGACGGATAATAGTCACTTTTTCCTGCAAGTCCTTGATTTGCACCAGCAAGTCTTCGTCCACGTGATCGCTCTCCGCATTGATCTGTTGTGAGAGTTCGGTAATCATATCCGTAGTATCCTCAATCATATCGGCATCCTTTTCAACTCGTGTCTCAAAGAGCGCCACCAACACATGGTATCCTGTAGGAAAATTACGGGTGTTGACAAACAGTTTCTTGAATGTCTCATTGAAAGTATCGAGTTCATGATCGCGGATAGAAACGAGGATGGAGTTCTTCAGGATAAAGTTAACCGGCTCCGTTTCAAAATCTTTTTTCAGAAAGTTAGAGTTAGCAACGATAGAGTCGTCCGTCTGGATGTACCGGCTGGAGAACTCGATCTCTTCCATTTCCTCGTCTTCCTGGATGTCTATTTTGAGGAATCCCTCCAGCGTATCCTCTGTTTTATCCGATACGTCAAGCAGGTCGATCCAGATAATATCTTTCTTATCCAGTTCCCGCAAAGCGGAGATAGAACGTGCTACTTTTATTTTCTCCTTATCTTTATAGAATATCTTGATTTCGCTCATTTTCAATCATTTTAGTAAGTTCAACAAATTGATCTACAGACAGCTGTTCAGGGCGCAAAGTAAAAATATTCTCTTCGAGGATGGGATTTCCCTTTCCTACCAGCTGTTGAAGAGAATTGCGCATCTGTTTTCGTCGCTGGTTAAATGCTGTTTTGACGACCGTTTTAAATAGTTGTTCGTCACAATTCAACCGTCGTCGTTTATTTCTCGTCATACGTATGACAGCCGATTTGACTTTAGGCGGCGGGTTGAAGACATATTCATCTACCGTAAATAGATATTCTATATCATAGTAGGCTTGTAACAGCACACTCAGTATGCCGTACGCTTTTTTTCCGGGTTTGGAAGCGATACGTTCCGCCACTTCTTTCTGGATCATGCCGGAGCAAAGAGGTATACGATCCTTGTAATCCAGTATTTTGAAGAAGATCTGGCTGGAGATATTGTATGGATAATTGCCGATGACGTTAAATTCGCCGTCGGGATAAATGATATTCAGATCGAGTTTGAGAAAATCTCCTTCTATCAGATGCAGTTCGGGATACCACTCTTTGAGGTATGCGACGGACTCGCGGTCGATCTCAATCGCCGTAAGTTGGATATCAGGATTTTGGAGGAGAAACCGGGTTAACACACCCATCCCCGGACCGATTTCGATAGTAGGTCCTGCGCAAATGGTTTCAGCAATTTTCCGGGCGACCGTCAAGTCCGTCAAAAAGTGCTGCCCCAGAAATTTTTTGGCATGTACTTGTTGCATTGTTTAAATGATAGTCGTCCATATTGATTACTAATTTGATTAAACTGAATCCCTATTATGCATAACATAGAGAACCCTTTCGGGCTTTTGCGGCTGCAAAAGTACTACAAAAAATTTAAATACGCAAATAAAATAGCACTTTTTACAAAAAAATCCGTAAAATATTTGCATAAATGCTACTTTTTTCATACCTTTGCACCGAAAAATAAAATATACTCACCTTTTAAACACATGAAGTATGAAAACACCCGTTACTGACGTCGATCATTTAGCGATGATTATTGTGCTCATGGACGATTACATGGCAAGCTGGGCGAAATATGAAGTGGATGATGTCGATAAAAACCTCATTCTCTTATACGGCTTTGTTAAAACCCTGGAACTGATCGGAGAAGAAACTTTAGCCCTGACCGATGAATTTAAGGGAAAATATAGCGTCAATTGGACACAACTGGAGTCCTACAAAGATGCCTTCCATTGGCAAATAAACGCCGAAGAATTACACGACATCAATTGGAATCCGTACTTCTCCATCACGTGGAATAAACTGCTAAATATATACGAAGGGGTAAGAGAATAAATAGACCTGCTGATGAACCGTATTGCTCAGACTATAACCAAAATAATAGACTTTTTCTATCGTCCTTTCTCCAACTGGATGTCGGAGCAGCTATTCCGTTATGCGGCCTGCGGAGGCGGAAACCTTGTACTGGACTGGGTGCTTTATTTCTTGATTTATAACTTCGTAATAGGGCACGAAAATGTTATTTTCTCATTTTCTCATTTACCATTTAGTCATTTATTCAGTCATTGTGCCATTTATTCATTCGAGCAGGTTATCACTCCGCATATAGCTACTCTTTGTATCGTTTTTCCGATCACTTTGTTAACGGGTTTTTGGCTTCAGAAATATGTCACATTCTCGCAATCCGAACTGAATAGCTGGCGGCAGTTGGGAAGGTATATTATTATCGTAGGTGTGAATCTTGCGATTAACTATTTCGGTCTCAAACTATGTGTAGAGACGCTTGGTTGGTATCCTACGCCATCCAAGATGTTTATTACCTTGATTACAGTAGCAGTAAGTTATATAGGTCAGAAATATTTCACGTTCCGAGTGAATAAATGATATGAAAGCCTATTAGGGTGAAGCAGCGCTATTTCCGCTGCTATACGCCATGCTTCGATGCGTGGCGTTTTTTTGTTATTCAAATTCATCAAAAAAGTGAAAAAAATGCCCTAAAAGTGCAATTGAAACGGAAAAACAAGGCGTTTTTCGATGTTTTTTGCAACTCTGTAACTAATTGAAGATATGCGAATTATACGTAATTTATTTTAATAAAGTCTAGGACTGGTCTTTAGCAGTGCTTATTCAGTCCTTTTCCGGCTCTTATTTTGAGTCGGAAATGAGGTATGAAACCACTACTGTCCACTAAAAATTAGAAAAAAACATTAAAAACCCTTTGAGTGCTTTAGGCGCTATGCTCCTTGCACAAATTGCTACTAAAAACTCCTCGCAAGCAAGCTTTCTCGCGCTCACTATCCTCGTATATGCGTCAAAACTCCGTTTTAACGGTAAATACTCGGATGTGCTCGCTCTCCCCACAAATTAAAATTTGCGGGGACCCCAAAGGAGCTTTCTCCGCAACTCAGAGAGTAAAAGCCTTCAAAAGCAATAAACCTAAAAAACATAGCCTATTCAAATCTGTTTACATAAAATATCCTCGTAATACACTATATATCATAGATGAATCTGCTGTTTTTTAGAGGACACTAATGAGAAGGAATAAGAAATAAAAAATGAGAAAAAATAAGATTTATTTGCGTATATCAAAAAAAAACACTAAATTTGCACGCTGAATTGTAGAATAAAGGGGGAAGCAAGGGAAAAGTTCTCAGAATAGGAGGCCCCCTAAAGGGGGAAGAGATATGGAAACAAAATAGAATTACATCATATGAACACGCACTACTGTCCAGTAAGAAAGTAAGCTGTTCATTTAAAAATAAACAAAGAAATAGACAATAGATGAAGTCTTATTTTAGTTGAGAAGCAAACTAACCCATAAAATAATACAACCATGCTACACAAATTATGCTCGAAACTCCACACGGAGGTATCAGACATGCCGTTCAAGATTTCGGACTCTTTTGCAGAAGAGAACCAAGTAGTAGCCGTCCTCTCCGGAGGTACCGAGGCGATTTTCGTAGATCTCGTACGCGAGAAACTGATTGATCTGAAAAGACCTGTTTACCTGATGGTGAGCGGTTTCAGCAACTCGCTGCCGGCAGCCTTGGAGATTCTGAGTTTTATCCGTCAGCGCAACGGAATAGCAAAGATCATGCATCACTCGAAAGATACGGTGTTTGTAGATGACAGCGATACCGCATCGCTGACCCGTTCTCCGTTAGCGAAGGTGCTGAAGAGCGATAAAAAGATGCGTTTGGGTATCGTAGGCAAGCCCTCCGACTGGCTTATTGCATCCAGCGTGGATTACAAGTCCGTCAAGGAGACGATGAACTGCGAATTGATAGACATTCCGTTCGAGGAGGTTACTTCGCTTGGTGAGGTAGATCCGGGAATGAAAGGCGCCGAGGCAATCTATGAGCGTCTGAAAGAGATCATAGCCAAACATAAGCTGGACGGCATCACGATCCGCTGTTTCGACCTGTTCACGACCGTGAAGAACACGGGTTGCATAGCCATCAGCAAGTTGAACGACGAAGGTATTCCTGCCGGCTGCGAGGCGGATATACCTGTATTGCTGACGATGATGGCTTGCAAGCGTCTGACCGGTGAGGTAGCATGGATGGGTTCTCCTGCCCGTATTCAGCCGGACGGTCAGATCCTGCTGGCTAAATGTACGATAGCTCTGTCGATGACGAAGAAACATGAGTACACGACTCATTTCGAGTCCGGCATAGGCGTAGCTATCCACGGGGAAGTGGAGCCCGGCGATTACACACTGGTTAAGTTGAGCCAGGATATGAAACGGCTGCTGGCAGTGAATGTGCAAGTGACGGGTTGCCAGTACGAGAAGAACATGTGCCGTACCCAAATATGGGTACAGAGTACGCCTATCGTGAGCCAGTACCTGCTGACAAGTCCTTTGTCTGACCACCATGTGCTGATCAAAGGTCACCACGCGGCGAAATTCTGGAGGGAGTAGCAAACAGCCTTTGGCTTGGTTTACTCCGGGGACCCTAAAAAACATAGATACATTATGTTGTTACATATTTTATCATCGGCGATGCATCGTGAGCGGCTAAGTATGCCGTTCGAGGTGAGTGAGGAGTTCTTGCAGAACCACCAAGTGGTGGCGGTACTGACCGGGGGAACGGAAGGTAAGTTCGTACAACTGGTCAAAGAAGGTCTGATCGACCTGAAGAAGCCTGTATATCTGGTAGTGAGCGGTCATAGCAATTCGCTTGCGGCATCGCTTGAGATCCTGAGTTATATCCGCCAGCATAACGGTACCGGCAGAGTATTGGATAAGGGACCAAGTGACGAAGTACCAAGTGACGAAGTACTAAGTACCAAGGAGAGCGTGACCATAGAGCCGAGTGAGGCTGTCCTGAAAAGCGCTCAGCCGCTCCGTCTCGGAGTAGTGGGTTTTCCGAGTGACTGGCTTGTTTCGTCGCTCGTCGACTATAAACAAGTGCTGGAGCGGATGAACTGCGAATTGGTAGATATACCGATTGAGGAGGTTACTTCGCTTGGAGAGGTAGATCCGGGAATGAAAGGTGCTGAGGCTATCTACGAGCGTCTGAAAGAGATCGTCTCCCGGTATGATTTGCAGGGCGTGACGCTGCGTTGCTTCGACCTGCTGACGACGGTCAAGAACACCGGGTGCATCGCTTTGAGCAAGCTGAACGATGAAGGTATCCCTGCCGCGTGCGAAGGCGACATCCCGACGTTGCTGACGATGATGGTCTGCAAGCGTCTGACCAGCGAGTTGTGCTTCCAAGTCAACCCCGCCCGGATCCACGCGGACGGCGAGATGCTCTTTGCGCACTGCACGCTTCCTCTGGGCATGACAGAGAAGTATGAGTACACAACGCATTTCGAGTCGGGAATAGGCGTGGCAATCCATGGCGAGTTGCCGATCGGCGAGTACACGCTGGTCAAACTGAGCGGCGATTTGAAGAGGATGCTGGCAGCGGATGTGGAGCTGGAGCGATGCCAATACGAGGAGAACCTGTGCCGCACGCAGGTATGGATCAAGGCGACTCCCGAACTGGCCCAGTATTTCCTGACCGACCCGATCCACAACCATCATGTCCTCATCCGAGGGCATCATGCAGCGAAATTAAAAATTCAAAATTAAGAATTAAAAATTAAAAGTTCAACATAACAAATAAAACAGTTCAATTATGGTAAGTTTCAAAGAATTAGGCCTTGTGAACACCCGTGAGATGTTTGCGAAGGCAATCAAGGGAGGCTATGCAATCCCTGCGTTCAATTTCAACAACATGGAGCAACTCCAGGCAATTATCAAAGCTTCGGCTGAGACCAAATCTCCGGTAATCCTCCAAGTATCCAAAGGTGCGCGTAACTACGCCAACCAGACGTTGTTGCGTTACATGGCTCAAGGCGCAGTAGAGTACGCCAAAGAGCTTGGTTGGGAGCACCCGCAGATCTGTCTGCACCTGGATCACGGAGACAGCTTCGAGCTTTGCAAGAGCTGCGTTGATTTCGGTTTCTCGAGCGTGATGATCGATGCTTCTTCGCTTCCTTACGAAGAGAACATCGCGCTGACCAAGAAAGTTGTTGACTACGCTCACCAGTACGATGTAACCGTAGAGGCAGAGCTGGGCGTTCTCGCAGGTGTTGAGGATGAGGTAGCTTCCGAAGTAAGCCACTACACGAAACCGGAAGAGGTAGTTGATTTCGCTACCCGTACGGGCTGCGACAGTCTGGCAATCTCTATCGGAACCAGCCACGGCGCATACAAGTTCACTCCGGAGCAGTGCACGCGTGACCCGAAGACCGGCCGTCTGGTACCGCCGCCATTGGCATTCGACGTACTGGATGCAGTGATGGAGAAGCTTCCGGGCTTCCCGATCGTGCTTCACGGTTCGTCTTCTGTTCCGCAGGAGTATGTAGATATGATCAACAAATACGGCGGCAAGCTGCCTGATGCAGTAGGTATTCCCGAGGAGCAACTGCGCAAGGCAGCCAAGAGCGCAGTATGCAAGATCAACATCGACTCCGACAGCCGTCTGGCATTCACCGCAGCAGTGCGCAAAGTGTTTGCCGAGAAGCCGGCAGAGTTCGATCCGCGTAAATACTGCGGTCCGGCTCGCGACCTGATGACCGAGTTGTACAAACACAAAATCATCAACGTGCTGGGCAGTGATGGCAAAGCCTAATCATTTTCATATTTAAACATTTACCATTTTGTCATTTATTTTGGCATTTATTGAGCCATTTTGATATTTATGACCAAGGATGAGTTAAAGGAACGTTTCAGGCAATTTTCATTGCGAATCATTAAGTTGGCTGATGCTATGCCCCAAACAATTTCCGGCATAGCAATCGCTAAACAGATTATTCGTTCCGGTACTTCTCCTGCTGCTAATTATCGCGCTGCCTGTATAGCAAAATCAGATAAAGATTTTGTGAATAAGTTAAAGATTGTTGAAGAAGAAATTGATGAAACATCTTATTGGTTAAGTCTCATAATGGATAGTGGAATGCTTCCTAAATCACGTGTAGAGCCTTTGTTCGACGAGTGTTTAGAACTTTGCAAGATTACTACTAAATCTATAGATACTTTTAAAACCAAGCGCGATTTTTAAGTCTATAAATGGTTCAATAACGAAATAAATGATAAAATTGTAAATGACAAAATCGTAAATTATTATGCTTCCTTTTATGTCGGCAGAAGAAGCTGCCGAGTTGATACAACATGGTGATGTCTTGGGCATGGGTGGTTTTACTGCCACCGGTGTGCCCAAGGCAGTTCCTTTTGCACTTGCCCAGCGTGCAGAGCGTCTGCACGCAGAGGGAATACCTTTCCGCGTAGGATTAGAGACCGGTGCGTCGATGGGTGACAGTTGCGACGGTGCGCTGGCGCGCGCTCACGCAGTGGAGTTCCGTACTCCGTACCAGTCGAACAAGTCTATGCGCGAAGAGATCAACGCCGAGGGTACCCACTATTTCGACATGCACCTGAGCCACATGGCGCAGGACTTGCGTTACGGTTTTCTGCCTAAGCCCAAGTTCGCCATCATCGAGGCTTCGTATGTAGGCGAGGACGGTACCATCGTTCCTGCAGCCGGTGTAGGTATTATGCCTACTATCTGCCGCATGGCGGATAAGATCATTGTGGAGCTGAACGAGATGTTCCCGGCCACCATGCGCGGCATGCACGATCTCTATGAACCTCTTGACCCGCCTTTGCGTCGCGAGATACCGATCTACAAACCGTCCGACCGCTGCGGCTCGGACCATATCAAAGTAGATCCGTCTAAGATAGCAGCAGTCGTCAAGACCAACAGGCCTAACGAGATAGCCGCCTTCACTCCGGTAGATGCCACGACCGCCAAGATCGGCGAGAACGTAGCTCTGTTCCTGGAGGAAGAGATGCACGAGGGACGTATCCCGTCTTCTTTCCTGCCGATCCAGAGCGGTGTAGGCAACGTAGCCAACGCCGTACTCGGAGAGCTGGGTAAGAACCCGCATATACCGCCGTTCGAGATGTATTCGGAGGTCGTACAGGACTCCGTAGTGGACCTTATCAAATCCGGTCATTGCAAGTTCGCTTCGGGTTGCTCGCTGCGTCTGGTAGAGAGCAAGATGGCAGAAGTGCTTGAGAACCTGGATTTCTACCACGACAAGATGCTTCTCCGTCCTCAGGAGACGTCCAACAACCCGGAGGTGATCCGCCGACTGGGTCTGATTGCTATCAACACCGCTCTGGAGGTAGATATCTACGGCAACGTCAACTCGACGCATGTATGCGGCACGAAGATGATGAACGGTATCGGCGGCAGCGGCGATTTCGCGCGCAACGCTTACCTGAGTATCTTCACCACCGCATCGACTGCGAAGAACGGCGCTATCTCGTCTATCGTACCGATGGTAACGCACCTCGATCATAGCGAGCACTCCGTCAAAGTGATCGTAACCGAGATCGGTGTGGCAGACCTTCGCGGCAAGAGTCCGCGTCAGCGTGCCGAGGAGATCATCAACAACTGCGTGGCTCCGGAATACCGCGAGATGCTGCGTGACTACCTGAAGATTGCCAAGCACGGCCAGACACAACATGAGCTCTCCTGCGCTTTTGCAATGCACGAGGAGTTCATGAAATCCGGCGATATGCGCAACACCAAATGGGAAAACTACAAACGTTAAAACAATAAAATTATTACAATTATGGTAGGTACAATCATCTATGTACTGGGTATCGTTTGCGCTATCTGGTGCGTACTGGACATCTTCAAAACAGCCAAATGCGGTCTTCTGGGCAAGATTATTGCCAGCGTCCTCGTTCTGGCGTTCAGCTGGGTCGGTTTTGCAGTGTACTATTTCCTGGTACGCGGTAAGATCTAATCGTAAACAGACAGAAAAATTTGAAGACAGAGATATCCGGGTGACTAAGCGGCAATTTGTATTTTATTGGTGCTAGTTGCCCGGTATCGTTTTATCTATTGCGTGCGCAGACCGATTCGGCGGTCCTTAATGAGAAGAGCACTAACTATATTTCTCGGCATCCTATTCGCAGCAGCCGCTATGGCGCAGCGGACGGATAGTTATACCATCAGCGGTTATGTGACCGATGCAGCGAGTGGCGAGCGGTTGATAGGCGCGGCGGTATATGACACTATCTCCCGCCAGGGAACGGTAACCAACACAGCCGGTTTCTATACGCTGACGCTGAAGAGCAGTTCCGCTATATTGGTAGCTTCCTATGTGGGTTACAAGAGTGCAGTACGCGCCGTGTCAAACGAGAGCCAGACGGTGCATTTTGCGCTGACTGGAGCCATGCAGCTGGAGGAAGTGACTGTGCAGGGCCATCAGTCTGTCTCCGCGCCGGAGAATGTGCAGATGAGTGCGATTGAGGTGCCGGTGACGCAGATACTGGCTATTCCGGCTATCGGGGGTGAGGTGGATGTGCTGAAAGCCATTCAGTTGCTGCCGGGTGTGCAGAGCGGCGGCGAAGGGAGCGCGGGTATGTATGTGCGCGGCGGAGGACCGGACGAGAACCTCGTGATGCTGGACGGCGCGCCGCTATACAACACCAACCACGCGCTCGGTATGTTCTCCGTCTTCAACGCCGACGCCATCAAGAACGTGACGCTCTACAAAGGCAATTTCCCTGCCCGCTTCGGTTCACGACTCAGTTCGGTCATTGATGTGTGGCAGAAAGACGGCAATAACACGTTCTGGCATGGCGGCATAACGGTCGGGCTGATTGCCAGCAAGATCAATTTAGAAGGTCCGATCTTCAGCAAAGCCCAACTGGACAGCTTGAAAGCCGGACATTCTCCTCGCGCCAAAACGACCTTTAATATCTCTGCACGCAGAACGTATTTCGACCTGCTGACCTCTCCTATTATTGCAACTGTTGCCTCTATGGAAGGCATGTCGCTTTGGGCGGGGTATTATTTCTATGACATCAATGCCAAGTTGAGCCACACTTTCTCGGACAAAGACCGTTTGAGCGTGGGTATCTATAGCGGATCGGACGTGGAATACCTGCGTATGCGGCAGAGAGATGTCTATACCGACAGCCGCGCGGAGATGCAGATGGGTATGCGTTATGCATGGGGCAACACGCTTGCCGCCATCGACTGGCAGCATAAGATAGACCATCGTCTTTTTCTCAACACGCGGGTTCATTACAGCGGCTACAGGAGCCGTCTGAGCCAGTCCATGAGCGAGAAGAACTTGGAAGAGACGGGCGGCAGTTTTGAACAACAGATGGGCTACAACAGCCAGATCAACGACGTGTCCGTTTCCTCCAAACTGGAATACACTCCGAACCAGAAGCACAAGGTGCAAGCCGGGGTGGAATATATCTACCACCATTTCCAGCCGTCCATCCAGAACACGATGTTTTACTCCTCGGGCGATTCCGCTTCGGGGGCATTCAACATGGACACAACGATCGGCAACAAAGCGCTGCACGGGCATGAGGTAGCGGCGTATATAGAAGACACATGGAGTCCGACCGGTTGGTTCCGGCTGAACTACGGCGCGCGGTTCAGCATGTACGGCATCCGCGGCAAGGTATATCCTTCTTTCGAACCGCGGATAGGTATGCGTTTTCTGGTACACAAGGACGTAGCTATCAAAGCGAGTTATTCGTACATGAGCCAATACGTACATCTGCTGAGCAACAGCAATCTCTCTCTGCCGAGCGATATGTGGGTGCCGGTGACGTACGATGTGCCGCCGATGCGCTCCATGCAGGTAGCGGCGGGGATCTCCTATAATATATTAGGTCAGGTGGAGTTGAGCGTAGAGGGTTACTACAAGCGGTCGCTGAACCTGATTGAATACAAAGAAGGCGCGTCGTATGTGGGTTATTCCTCGGACTGGCAGACCAAGGTATCGATAGGCAACGGCTGGAGCTACGGCGTGGAGTTTCTTGCGCAGCGCAAGATAGGTCCCGTGACGGGCTGGATTGGCTATACATGGAGCCGTACGATGCGGCAGTTCGACGACATCAACTACGGCAAGCCTTTCCACGCCAAATACGACCGGGAGCACGACCTGAGTATCACGTTGCAATACCAGATCACGCCGCGCATCGACATCGCCGGTACGTGGGTGTACGCAACCGGCAACCGCGGAACGCTGGTGACGCAGACGTATTACGACGATACGATGAAGCGGTATGTAGAGTACTTCAGCGAGCGTAACGGATATGTCCTGCCGGACTACCATCGTCTGGACTTGTCCGCCAATTTCCATTTCCCGCACAAGCGTTCGGAGAACGGCAAGAAAGGCAAGGCGGACGGTTACTACGGCAAAGGGGGCTGGCTGCGGAAAGCGGAGCATGTGCTCAATATCAGTTGCTACAATGTCTATTGTAAAATGAATCCGATGTTCATCGAGGTGGATCCTTATAGCGGCAAGATGTACCAGATCAGTATGTTCCCGATTTTACCGAGTATCAGTTATATGTTCAGGTTTTAGTCGAAAGTCGAAAGCAAAAAGTCGAAAGCAGAAAGCACATGAAGAAGATATTTATTATTCCCTCACGGGGCACGATTTTTACATTATTCATTCTCCTCTGCCTCAGCGGATGCAGGGAGATGTTCTACCGCGAGGTGGATTTCACGGTAGAGGGCGAGAATGAGAAGATCGTGGTGAGCAGCGAGTACCCTATCGGCGAGTCTTTTTCAACCCGCATCTACCACTCTACCCTTGCCAACCAAGCGCTATCCAAGGACGAAAGCGGGACGGGTGTTGGCGATGCGGATGTGCGTGTACGCGCCAACAGCGGCGCATGGCAACGGATGTATAGTCTTTCGGATAAGCCCTTTTACTATATGAAGGACTCGGCAGACTCTCCTGTTTACTTCCGTCCTTTGGACACGGTAGAGATGTACGTCTCGCACCCACGTTACCCTGCCGTCTCCGTCCGTCAGGTTCTTCCCGGCAAGACGGCAGGGAGAGTGGTCAGGTGCTATCCCATGCAGGAAGGATGGATCGCTTTGGACATAGAGTTAGATCCTTATCACGGCAATCCGGATGATATGATCGGCATTGGGATACTCATCGGAAGCGCCCTGATGGCAAACAAATCCGATACGGCAGACAAGCGGACAGAGATTCTTAATCTGGAATATCTCTATAGCACGTCGGCTGATTTTGCGCAAGCACAGAATCTACAGAGCGAGGGCTATTATGCAGGGTCACATGAGGAATTTCTCTTCTTGCCTGCTTCGGCATTGCAGGACACGCTGCGGCTCTCCCTTTTTGCCGATGGATGGCAACTGAATAATCAGACGCACTATGTCAACCGAAATAACTACTATCCGGTCGGCGTACGAGATCTGACTCTGGAGGTTCGTGCCTATACGCACGACAGCTATCTATATGAAGTGTTCCGCAGGAATACGACGGGTGTGATGCTTCCTCCTCCGAGCGGCGTGCCGACGCAGGATGGCAACATCGTGCAGGAAATACTGGACGAGATCGCTTCTGCGTTAGGAGGTCAGGAGATGATTCCTCCGTTCACGAATGTAGAAGGGGGTTTGGGTTGCTTCCGGGCTTACAGTTCCACCCTTATTGCAGCTCCGCGGAAGTGAACTCTTCCTTGCACGCTTAAGCGCAACACCAAATGGGAAAACTACAAACGTTAGAGGGAAGATTTAAGACATTTTTTTATTAATTAGGAGGTGCAAAAACTCGTTTCTAATGGGGAAAAAAACGAGTTTTTGCACCTTTTTGCATGTTATGATAAATTTTTTGCATTTTATGATAACAATTATTTGCAAAAAAAGTTGTACCTTTGCAACGGATTTTGAAAAACCTATCGGCTTAAATTTAAATCTTGTACTCTATGAATCTTTATCGCAGTCTCAAATGGTGTCTTGGCTTGTTGTCTATTTTGTGGATGGCTATGCCGCTGGGTGCCTCTGATTTCTCCGACCGGATGGACAATTATGCTCTTCGTTATTCCCGGACGAAGCAGCCGGAAGTGCGTTTGGCGAGAGCGAACGATTTTTTCGAGTACCTCTATACCAAGAGATATATTGATTCCCAGGTGCGTTTCCCTGCCAATGCGCACATGGATTCCGTGGACGTCAATGTCTGGTATTATCTCGCCGAGTATTACTATGGCGAGGGGGACTACCGGCGCGCAGTGCAGTATTGCGGGAACGCGGCGGCTTCATGTACGGAGCATGTGGACCCAGACTCGCAAGGGGATGTATATAGCCTCCTCGGTGCCGCTTATTTCCGCCTCAGCGAGTTTGACAAGGCTGCCGAGGCGCTCAACGAGTGCTATCTCATTGACTCCAAGAGCGGCAATTACGACCACCTCAGCTCGACCCTCAATAATATAGCCGGAGTCTATATTGCTGCGGGTAAACCTGCCGAGGCGGAGAAATACGTACGCGAGGCGGTGGCGGCTAATTCGCTTACTTCCAATCTGGCGCGCAGGGCGGTTATCTTCGGTACCGCCTCGGAGATGTACAAAGCCATGGGGGACCCCAAGCAGTCGCTCTCTTATGCCCGCAAAGCGCTTGCTATTGAGCGTCAGAGAAAGGACAGCGCCAGGATTGGCGTACGCCTCTCCCAGGTTGCCAATGCCGAACTGGCGATGGGAAAGGTAGCAGAAGCCAAACGCTCGCTCGCGGAGGCGATGCCGCTGCTTGAGAAAGCCGGTAACACGCATTCGCTCGGTATCTGCCAGAACCAGATGGGGGATATCCTCTTGGCGCAGGGAGATGCCAAGGAAGCGGCGGAATACTACCGCGAAGCGGCTGCGCTCTTCTTCATACAGGGCGATTTATATAATGAATCGCACGCGCGTGAGGGACTCGGCAAGGCGCTCAAGACCTCTGCTCCGGACGAAGCGGTGCTCCATCTCGAACGCGTGAAGCAGCTCCAGGACTCTATCCATAGCCGCGAGACCGACGAAGCTATCAGCCGCTATAATGCTATCTATCATAACGATATCCTCCAGCAGGAGGCGCAGAGGGCGAGAGCCGAGAAACGGCGCGTACTCTGGATAGCCGTAGCGGCTGTCCTCGCCCTCGTTCTGATCATGGTGGCGGCGGCTTGTTATACCTACAGGCGCCATAAGCGAAACGAACAGGAGTACAACCGCAATATATCATCCATGGAGGACAAATATTCCGAGGCGGACAGACGCTACCGAAATATCATGTCTGACCAGGTCTTCGCCAAAACGGAGATGACCGAGGACGACCGGCTCTTCCTCTCCAACCTTGCTCAGACCATCAGTGTGCTTTCCGAACAAGGAGAACTGGACCTCAAGACACTCGCCAAAACCATGCATGTCTCTGTCTCGGGTATGCGTACCAGACTCGACAAACTCGTCTCCGAGACACCGCAGTCTTATATCCTCAAGGTGCGTATGAGCAAAGCCAAATATCTCCTCCATAATTTCCGCGATATGCCTATCTCCGTGGTAGCCGAGAAATGCGGATATATGCAGCTCCCTAATTTCACGCGAGCGGTCACCAAATACTATGGTGTCACCCCTACGCAGATGAGAAATACGGCGCCTATAGACAAACCTAAGCTGAAAGAGTAATTTTTTATAATAAATTGGTGGAAAGCGGTGTACAAATGTTGTATATCGCTTTTATTATGCATTTTTACCGTAATTTTATGATAAAAAATTGCACGTTATGATAAGCGCGCACAAAATGATAAATCTTTCGCATTTTGTGCTAACTGTTTATTCGAAAAAAAGCAGTAATTTTGCCCGCAAAATCAACTATCTTTACTTTTTAATCATGAATAAATGCGTTTGTATTATGGCACTTGCTACACTTCTAACGGGACGAGGAGCCGCAACCCTGACCTTCTTCTGCCACTACTCAATTACGGTGTACGAGTGGGTGATTAGTGGGTGATTAGTGGGTTATTAGTGGGTGACTAATAGGACAAAAGCGGCACAAAACCACCTCAAACAAGCGGCTCCGCCGCCAAACCATTATAACTAACTTCAAACAACATCAAACAATGAAGAAAATTTATTTTAATCGTGCCCTTGTGGCTAAGAAAAAACTATTGTTCTTTGCCCTCATGGCAACATTAGGCATCTTCTTCACCGCCTGCGAACCCAAGCAGCCCGAAGAACCCGCCATCACCTTGCAAGGCATCAAACTCAACCAAACTTCCGTCACGCTCTATGAGAAAGAGGAGGTCAAACTCCGTGTCCGCTACACGCCGGAGGAAGCCGCAGCGACAGCTCCTGCTGTCGTCTGGTATAGCGATAAACAGCGTGTCGCTTCCGTTGACGACAACGGTCTCGTTAAAGCCGACCGCGTCGGTACTGCCGTCATCACCGCCCAATGCGGTCAGTTCGAAGCCAAATGTACCGTCGAGGTCGTCAAACTCGACTTGCCTGAGCCCGAACCCGACCCGCAAATCAATTTCTCCCTTTCTACGGAGCTCATCGAAGCGCCGGCGAAGGGCGGTACGTTTGACATCACCGTGACTACGGACACCACTTGGAAAGCCGCTTGCGAGAAAAGTTGGGCGCACCTCAGTCAGACGGAGGGAAAGGGCAACGCTACTATTCAAGTAACCGTTGATCCCGCCGATTCGGAGTCCACGCTGACCCAGAAAATAACCTTCTCTGCCGGCAAGGGTAAATACTTCGTTACCATCCAGCGAAAAGGAAAGATTATGGCTATCACGATAGACCAAAGCCAAATAGACGTGCCCGTAACAGGCGGTACATATACCGTCAATGTGACATCCGGAAATGAAGAATGGGATGTGAAAGCAGTTTGTCCTAACTCTCTAAGCTATGACCATGTTACCGTTTCGAAATCAGGTAATACGGCTACAATTAAAGTGGCTGTAAATAAAGTATTAACAGGACTGTATACCGACAGTTACAATCGTTTCTCTGATCGCTTAACCTATAGCGTTATCAAAGTTATCTTCACGGATGGCGACCTCTCAACCACGCTTACTCTCCAGCAAGAAAAACCGTATATACAAGTTGTAGATCATGGTTATGGGGTGTTCTTATATGTGAAAAATGGAAACGAAGCATTACCATATTATGATGGAAATTATTATAAGTTCTCAACGGAGAAGTTTACGATAAAATCAAACATCCCATGGAAATTTGACGGAATTGAATATCTCGACGGAGAACAAATAACATCCGGCAACTATAATGACGGAATGCGAGATTTTACTAGTACGTTATCTCCGGACCATGGAAAAGCAGGAGAGACTTCTGCGATAGCAACAATAACAATAACCGTTCCAGATCATAATTATATTAATCATTACTATGGTGGATGCAAATTTTTGGTTAACGGTACCGGCGAGTGGTCTAATTTGGTTACAGAAGAATATTTTAAAACACGTGTAGCTACAATTGCATTTGATTTTAGTTACTGAAGATTATAATAAAACACATGTAGCTACAATTACATTTTATTTTTATGAATAAGGGAAGCTCAGCATTTGCCCCTTATAAAACTCTTACAAAACCCTTACAAGGTATTTTGAAAAATCAACCCTTTATAATAACAAACAAAATCCACACAACAATGAAAAAGATCCTTTTTTTTGCAGTGGCAGTTATTGCCCTGATCACGACCGGCTGTGAGAACCTCCAGCCGACGCAGGTCTCTTCCAAGGACCTCAAGGACAAAGTGACGGTAAGCGGTTACGCCCGTTACACAGTCAACAACGGCAAAGGTGAAGTCCAGAAACCCGAGTTGCTGACCGACCAGGAACTCGTCCTCTACTACGGTATGAAGGACGCCGAAGGCAAGATGGCTTACACCCATTATGCCCTGAAGACCAACGAAGACGGCTACTTCGCTATCGACCTGCCTCTCCAACCCGGCAAGGTGATCATTGACGAAGTCAAAGTCGTATGTTCTTTCTCGCTCGAGGATGCTACTTATGCTTACAACAATGTCTCCAAGAAATGGGAGATGACCAATGCCGATTTCTTCGGCGAAGTAGCAAAACAGAACCTCGCTGCAGGTAGTTCGTATTATTATGCTCTCGAGGTAGCAGCCGTGGCTTACACCTCCAGCCCCGATCTGGAGCAACCCAAGTAAATTGTGAAACAATGTACAATTTTCAATGTACAATGTACAAAGGGCTTACGGAGTTTGGTACAGCGTTTTTAAGATCCGTACGGACAATTCAGTTTGTACCAAAGCCACCAGGACGCTTTGTAAATTGTGAATTGATAATTGTGAATTAAAATAACAACATTATGAAAAAGATTTTTGCAACAATACTTGCGGTGCTGACAGCTCTTCCGATGCTGTATGCGGAGGATAAGAAACCGCAAGAGTGGAACGAGCCGGGTGTAGGCTCCTGGGCAATAGGTATCACCTTCAACCCCGTCAGCCTCGCTTCGCGACTGACCGTTCAGCCGAAAGCCGGTACGGCGGTCAACGGTACTATATCCGGCAGTATGGCTATCGAGAAACAGCTGTACGCCCTCTCGCAGGACCCCGTCCTCGCTATCCGCGCCAAATACCGCATCCAGCAGAACTGGAACCTGCGTATGGCGTTGGGCTTCAGCGGTTCGCATATCCATTATTCCGAATACGTACAGGATGATGCGGCAGTGCTGCTGAACCCTGCTTCCGAGAACAAAGTGACGGATGCCGTCAAGTCCGACCTTACCTCCGGTAACCTCGTCCTCGGTGCGGAGTTTGTCAAAGGTAAGAAAGTGAAATTCACCATGGGCTTCAGCCTCCTCTACGCCATCGGCGGCGGCAAGCTGAATTTCGCGTACGGCAATGCCATGACTTATAGCAATCCCATCCCGTCCTCGATGCCTTATTCGGGATGGATTAACGGTGCTTCGGCTGCCCTGAACCCCGACCACGGAGCTGCGGCTGCGCAGGGTATCGGATGGGCGCGACCCCTCAAGACCAACAACTCCGGCGTACACCATGGTATAGGCGTAGCTATGGATATGGGTATCGAGTGGTTCTTCCAGGACCGTATCTCGCTTGGTGCGGCAGTCACTTTCTCACCGGTTATGTTCACCTTCCGTCCGCAGACTTATACCGTCATGGAGGGTCTGAGCACCCTTTCCGGCAAGGTGGAGCAGTATAACCTGCTCGTCAGCCCGGGCAGTTGGTCATGCCTCTACGGCACCGACAACATCGGCTTCCAGCTCTCGATGAACTACTACTTCTGATTCCCGTTCATCTACTAACCTAAATATTACGCGTACATGCGTGTGCGCATAAACTGATCTTTGAATTGGAAAAAAACAAACAAAACCCCTTTGAATCCTTTTGAAGCTTTGCTTCTTCCGTGTATTACTGCTTAAAACTCCTCGTGAGTAAACTCCCGGATAGTTTTAATCACTAATCCACGCCCCTTGCGGGGAAAAGGATTCAAAGGAAATAAACACAAAAACAACAAAAACAACAAACATTATTAACACTAATATTAAAAGCAAATGAAGAAGTATCTTTATCTGGCGGCAGCATTGCTCGCCATGGCTGCATGCCAGCCCAAGGAAAACAACAACCCGGAAGATCCGAACAAGGAATCCGTGATCCCGCAGCAGATCAGGCTGGCGGACGCTTTCCAGGAGTATTTCATGAGCGAAGGAGAGACGGCTCTCATCCAATATACCGTCACCCCCTCCAACGTCAATGTCACCTACACGCTCGCGTGCGCCTCTTCCGACGAGAAAGTGGTCAAAGTGGACAGCAAAGGTAAGGTAACCGCTGTGGCAGCAGGTTCCGCTACGGTCACTGTCTCTATTAACGAGTATCCGGAGGTCAAAGCGGCAGAGGCGCACATCACTGTCCTTGCGCCCGCCAAAGTAGGCGACTATATCTACTCCGACGGTTCGTGGGGGTCGGACGCCAATCCCAGCGGCAAGAGCGTCATCGCCGTTGTGTACTGGGTTGGCAACGCTTCTCTTTTTGACCCGATCCTCGAGCAGGACTATCCCAACTGCACCCACGGTCTGGCTATGTCCATCAAACAAGGAGCAGCAGGTCAATGGATGAGAGATTTTGATTACTATTTCTATAATACAGAAGATCTTAGTACCACATACAGCACGTATAAAAACATGGGCAACAGCCCGCTGTGCGACGAATCGGGCTCGCTTACCGAGTGGGGCGTAAAGCACTCTTCTTATGCCGACAAGATCCGTCCGTATTTCGAGAACAAGGACCTCTGGGCAGGAGATTTGTTCCCGGGCTTGGGCGGCTATACTTATACCGCCGTACTGGAGCAATATACACGCGAGTATGACCCTGAAGGTAAATTCCCCTTCGAGTTCTATATCAACGCCATGAATCTGGTAAAAGACATTGAGGCACCATATACTACCTCCCGCTGGTATGTGCCTTCTGTTTTTGAAGCAGCCCTGATGGTCAATACCGCCCTCACCAGCCCGAAAGATTTCAATAATAACCGTGACGACGACCAAGGCAATCCGCTGGTGGCGCACAACAATGCAAACGTAGCGGTCATCAATGCCGCACTCAGCAAAGTAAACGGAGCAGATCTGCTACCAACAGATCAGTATTATTGTATTGCTTCCGCCACCGATTCCTACGCTCCTTATTCCAGCGTTTCGAACTATCTGGAATGCGCTGAATTCTTTGAGTGTTTTTCGGTTGTATGGGATGCTGATTCCTCCAACGCAACCAAGAAAGCAGCTGCTGACAAAGCTTGGGACGAGTGGCTGAAAGCCAATGCCGGAGACAAGTACGCAGAATACGCTGCATACCATCCGGAGGAAAACGAAATGAAGAATCGAATACAGGTTTGGCTGAAGATCAAAGGTCATGAAGATCTGGATTATGACAAACTGAGATCTGACATGTTGGGATTCGCCAGTGTGAGTATTAACGCACATATGTACGGCAATGTATGTGTGACGGACGGCAAGTGGCATCCGGTAATAACTACCTATCCGGAAATAGAAGAACTGAAGTCCTATTCCGCCTGGAAGGGGGAAAACAACGAGCGTGACGTGGTACGCGCTATCATAGCGTTCTAATAAATGCCATTGTACCGGGATGCCGTACGAGCGACATTCCGGTACAGCCTATTTTTTAATTATAAAAAAAAGTTACGTATGAAGAAATTTTTACTTTCAGCATTGGTGTTTGTAGCAAGCACCTTTGCAGCCCACGCTGTGGAGGGCGCACTCCCCGGACGCTTCACCATCAACGCCGAGGGCGACACTGTGCATTTCTCGAAGGGTAACCTCTATTATAAATCAGGAAGTTTAGGCGGTTTCTCTTTTTTTTCAGATCAGCAGTACAAAACGCCGGAGGATGGATCGAATAGTGGTTCCAGTCAGTATCGTTCGCTTTTCGGCTTTGGCACCAGCGGCTGGAAGAACAGCGGAGCCAATGCGTATGATCCGATGTCGACCAGTACTGACAATGCCGACTATCTGATAGGCGGCAGCGCAGAGAACGGTCTGACGGGCGACTACGCCTATGCCGACTGGGGTATCTATAATGCTATTCAGAACGGTGGTAACATAGCAGGTCTGTGGCGGACGCTCTCCATGGACGAATGGGTGTATATCCTTTCCAAACGCGAGAACGCACAGCAACTCTTCACCATGGGTAGAGTCAAATGGACAGACGATTGGGATCATACGGAATACACCTGTAACGGTCTGATCCTCCTGCCCGATAACTGGGTAAAGCCCGAAGGTGTAATAGTCTTGCTGATTACGAAGTACGGCTGGGAATTAGACTATACGCCGGGAGACATATTGTACCATAATAGCAATCTGGACCTCAATACATACACCCTTAACACCTATACGCTTGAGCAATGGGAATTGATGGAGGCAGCAGGCGCTGTGTTCCTCCCCGCCGCAGGATATAGAAAAGGAAGTGAGGTTATGTCCGTGGGTACTGACGGATGTTACATATCCTCTACTCCCCATGGAAATGGTGTATGCTCTCTGGAGTTCACTTCCGGTAATTCGTCTCTGGAAACTCCGTGGTATTCCAGAGCCTATGGTTACTCCGTCCGTCTCGTCACCCGTCCCGAAAACGAGGGGCAGGGCATAGACGAAGTCGGCATTCAGCCGTCAGCCGTCAGCGGTCAGAAGGTGCTCCGCAACGGCATGCTCCTTATCGAGCGCAACGGCAAGACCTACAACGCCCAAGGTGCCGAAGTGAAATAATCCCCAGCCATGCAGGGCTGATTACCCTGCATGGTTACAAAAGCCGAATGCTGACAGCTGACGGCTGATGGCTGACAGCTTCAAAACGATCTTTGACATATTGGATTACCGTTTAAACGTACCGTGGTCGAACGTTACGTAGTGGTAACGAAGTGGTAAGGAAGGCGACAAGGAAATGACTGCATTTTTGGCAGTGGAAGCCCACTCCTTAGTAGAGTACCGGGCTCCCCGCCAACGATGATGATGCGGACGCTCCGCACGCTCGAATCCGTCTAAAATAGTCAAAATAATCAAGTTTTAGACGAAATAACTTGCATATATCATTATTTTGTTGTACCTTTGCAGCGAATTTTAATCCGAAAACGGTCGTAATTGCGACAAAATTCGTAATATAAGCACATTATGGATATACAAAGAAACGAGTATGTAGAGCGGCTTTTCGCCAAAAGTTGGAATGGTAAAGTGAAGATAATTACCGGTATAAGACGTTCCGGCAAGTCGTACCTGCTATCCCATCTGTACAAGCAATTCCTTATCAATAAAGGCGTTAAGAAAGACTGTTTCGTGGAAATGGATCTGGAAGATACGGCTAATACTATATACCGTAACCCTAATACGTTATATGAGTATATAATGGCAAAATGCGCAAACAAACGGCGTAAATACTATGTCTTTATAGATGAAATCCAATTGTGCGCCAAAGTAAAGGCCCCCGGCGTAGATTGGTCACAAGTGCCGGAAGAAGACAGAGAGTTGTTATATATTACGTTCTATGACATCTTAAACGGCTTGCGTAAACAACCGAATATAGATGTATATGTTACCGGTAGTAATAGCAAGATGCTATCATCGGATATCGTAACTTATTTCCGTGACCGAGGTAGTGAGATCAAGGTTTACCCGCTTTCCTTCGCAGAGTATTATGCTTATGCCGGAATGGATAAGCGGGATGCATTGGACCGGTATCTGGAGTTCGGTGGCATGCCGTTGGCCGTACTTGAGCCCGATGAGCAGGAGAAACGCAATTATCTGGCGGGTCTGCACAAGAATGTGTATATGAAGGATATCGTAGAGCGCCACAAACTAAAGGACGATGTTATTATTGATGCGCTGACGGATGCCGTGTATTCATCAATAGGTTCGCTATCCAACCCCTATAAGTTTGCCAACACAATAACATCCGTTATGGCACATAAGACTACGGATAAAACCATCAAAGGCTATCTGGAGTATTTGGAAGATGCCTATCTTATTTCTCACGCGGAACGCTACGATGTAAAAGGGAAGCGCTATTTCGAGAATATCAAGAAGTATTATGCGATGGATCTGGGGCTTCGCAACGCACGGCTTAATTTCCGCCAGCAGGAGCGCAGCCATCTGATGGAAAACATGATATACAATGAGTTGATACGAAGAGGCTACCGGGTCGATGTCGGTGTGGTGGAAGTGGAAAGAGTGGTGGACGGCAAACGCCAACAGTCGCAATACGAGATTGATTTTATCGTCAATACAGGTTCCGAGCAACTATATATTCAGTCCGCATTGAATGTGGATACGAATGAAAAAATGGAGCAGGAAACATTCTCGCTGCGTAATATACGCGACTCTTTCCGCAAGATTGTGATTCTGGATGGCAATACGCATCCATGGATGAATGACGAAGGAGTAACCTTTATGGGAGTGATACCATTCCTGCTCGGCACAGATAAGGCATTGATATAATAGCCATTAAAACAACTACGATTCAAAGCGGTAATCCAATAAATAGCGGGTTACCGCTTTTTGTATATATACTAGAAAAACTAGACAAACACATCAAACAATATCAAACATATCAAACAATGAAGAAAATTAATTTTAATCGTGCCCTTGTGGCTAAGAAGAAACTATTCTTATTTCTCCTGCCGATGGCATTGTTGCTGGCGGGATGCAAGGACAAGAACGGTGCAGACGACGTGAATGCGCTGACCGTCAATCCGGAGTTGATCACTTGTCCTGCTACGGGCGGCGATTATGAGATCACCGTGAGTTCGCCAAACGGCGCATGGACGGCTACTGCGAGCGCAAGCTGGATACGCGTCATGCCCGCCTCCGGCGAGAAAGGGACGACCGAAGTGCGGGTCAAGATCGACACCAACAAAGAAGCCGAGGAGAGCAAGGGTAAGATCACCTTTGTCTCGGGTGAGGAGAAAGTGGAGATGCCTGTGAGCCGTGCGGCGAAAGCCGCTCCTTATCTGCGGGTCGTTTCCGAAAAGGCACTCAACACGCCGAAGGAGGGCGGTACTTATACCGTGCAGGTGGAGAGCAATATCAAATGGTCGATTAGCTCCAATACCGCCTGGGCGAAAGTGAACAAAGGTGTCTCCATCAACAACGACCGGATCACCGTCACTGTCTCCCCTGCCACCACGCCGGAAGAGACGAAAGCCACGATCACCGTCAAGCCTTACGGCGAGGGTTATGAGGCAGGCGAACAGACGGTCACCATCACCCGCGGCAGTACGGATGCCACGTCGCTTGTTGTGGCTCCTACCGAAATCAATGCTCCCGCCGATGGTGGTAGTTTCACGATTGGAGTCTCCTCCAATGCCAAGTGGCGTGTCTATAAGACCTGGGATATGGACTGGCTGACCTTCACCGGCTCGCAAGAGGGCGACGGCAACGGTTTCTTTACGATATCTGTTTCCAGTGCTACCTCAATGGACGACATGTCGGGTATCATCACGATAGAGGAAGACAGAAGTGACAACTACAAACCGGTAAAGGTGGAGGTTGCTGTCACGAGGAAAGGCAGAGAGGCGGCTTCGCTGAGCATTTATCCCACCAGTATCTCCGCCCCGATGGAAGGAGGCAATTTCCCTGTTGTGATCAAATCCAACTATCCCTGGACGGCTACTCAATCCGGCAATTTCTTCTCCATCTCTGCCACTTCCGGAGACGGCGATGCCAACATGGTGGTTTCCATACCCCTAGCATCGAAAGATCATGATATGAGCGGTTATATCCTCATCAAGAGTTCTTTCGGAAACGAGACAGCCAAAATCATGATTCAGCAGGAGGGACATCATTTGGAAATAATTCCTGCTTTTGAAGGAATGACGGGAAATACGCTGAATGTATCTGCCGATGGCGGCAAATACAGCTTTAAGGTAAGATCGTCTGGAGGATTGGATTGGATTGCTACTTCGTCCAATCGATGTGTAGCACGTGTTGAATATGTCCAACAGGGAGATAACAAATCGGGATTTATGCTTCATGTATATTCCCCGACAGACAGATATGACGATGCGACGGCTCAAATAACAGTAAAAGAAGGAGAAGTGTCGAAAACAATAAATGTTGTCCGCGAAAGCAAAGGTACATCGCAGTATGCAGCAAAACCATTCTCAGTGAGCAGTACCAAGCAAGTGTATTTCTCTCATGGCAACCTGCAATATCAACCCTCGTCGCACACATGGCGGTTTGCAAAAGAGCAATACGATTTTATTTACGGAACCAACGATTTCGGAACTGTTAAAAATGCGGATAATACACTGACATCTCCGTCTTACAACGGATGGATAGATCTTTTTGGCTGGGGAACAGGAAACAATCCTACTTTGCTATCCCAAGATTTAGCAGATTACTCCCAATTCACGGACTGGGGGAGCAATCCCATACAGGATAACAATGGAATCACGTCCGGTCCAAATGTATGGCGGACGATGTCGAAAGACGAATGGGAATTTTTGTTAGAGACCCGCAGCAATGCAGCGAACCTGAAAGGTATAGGAGGAATACTTTTCACAGAACCGCGCGAGTGGGATAGTGATGGATACAAGTCCGGTATTATTCTTTTGCCGGACAATTGGGTGTGCCCCAACGGGCTGAATTTTAATCCGGCTGGTATAAATGGATATACCCTGTCGGAATGGCGGCAAATGGAAAGTGCCGGTGCTGTATTTCTTCCTTATACGGGTGAAAGACGTGCCAATTCTCAACAGACTTGGATTAATGCAGGAATAAAATATTGGACAAGTTCTGTCAATAGTTCAACGGGAGATGTCTATTGTATCTATAAAATAATTATCAACGGCTCATATCCGCATTATGGTTTAGCCGTCCGTCTGGTTCGAGACGCTAATTAATGCACCAAGCCCTGCGGGATTGGTTTTTCCGCAGGGTTACAAAAAGCTGAATGCTGACGGCTGATGGCTGACAGCTTCAAAACGATCTTTGACATATTGGATTACCGTAAAATCATTTACCATTTGGTCATGTACAATGTACCATTTATTGGTAAATGACAACGAATTATGCATTTTTTTTGTGAGAAAACTTGCATATATGGAGAAAAAACTGTACCTTTGCAGCGAAAAAATGTTACTAATCACAAAAAATCCTTGTAAATATGCGTTTTTTACGTTCGAAGTACTTACAACAACTTCTCGCGGGAAGAGGCAACGGAATGGTTAAAATAATCACCGGTGTCAGACGTTGCGGAAAATCATTTTTGTTATTCGATATATTCCGTTCTTATTTGTTAGGCGAAGGAGTGAGTGAAGATCATATTATTGCGTTGACCTTGGATCAACGGGATATGAAAACTTTGCGCAATCCGGACAGATTGCTGGAATACATTGATACGCATTTGACTGCCGATAATCGGACGCACTATATCATCTTGGATGAGATACAGATGGTCGAAGATTTTGTGGAAGTACTGTTAACATTAATGCGTAAGCCTAACACAGAAGTGTATGTTTCCGGTTCTAATTCCAAATTCCTCTCCAGTGATGTAGTCACAGAGTTTCGTGGACGTGGAGATGAGATTCGTGTATACCCCTTGTCCCTCAGCGAATACATGGAAGGAACAGGATTGGATTACCTCACGGCAGCCAAATACTATTTTGTTTATGGCGGACTGCCGCAAGTGGCATTGATGGAAGATATACAAAAGAAAGAGGACTTTCTACGTACCATGACTGAGGTAACCTACCTCCGTGATGTAGTGGACAGAAATCACCTGCGTAATGAGGAAGGAATGCGCGAACTGATACGTATCTTGGCATCCTCGGTTGCCAGTTCTACCAATCCGACCAAGATTGCTGACACGTTCAAGTCTGTTGCCAAGTTGCGCATTACTGAAACGACCATCCGGCAGTATATAGCATATCTGCAAAATGCTTTTTTGGTAGAGGAAGCGCTACGTTATGACATCAAAGGAAGGCGGTATATAGGTGCTGAAAACAAGTACTATTTCGTCGATCCGGGAATCAGAAACGCTGTGCTTAATTTCCGGCAGATAGACGACGGGCATTTGATGGAGAACATCATATACAATGAATTGCGTATGCGCGGGTATTTGGTCGATGTAGGAAGAGTGGAAACATGGCAAATAGTGAACGGACAGCGTGTAAGAAAGAATCTGGAAGTGGATTTTGTGGTCAATCGTGGCAGCCAGCGATACTATATCCAGTCTGCCTTTGAAATGCCAAGTTCTACTAAAATGGCGCAAGAAGAGCATTCTCTAAAGCTGGTGAGTGATTCGTTCCGAAAAATCATCTTGGTACATGAAGACATCTTGCCTCGCAGAGATGAAAAAGGAATAGTAACGATGGGGTTGAAGCAGTTTCTTACAGATGTGCATGCTATAGAAACAGCCTAATCGCAACTATCATGGTTTTATAAGTCATATTTTGCAAATTTTAAGCGGTAATCCAATAAATAGCGGGTTACCGCTTTTTTGTGTAGAATAAAAATAATTTTTGGATAATTGTTGGTAATTTTGGACCTATATAAATAATAATGAGTATGAAAAAAATCTTTACCCTTTTCGTAGCTGCCGTAGCGGCAGTAACGATGTCCGCCAAAACCGCTGAAAGCGGCTCATGCGGCGCCAATCTGACATGGAACTTTGATTCCGGCACTCTCACAATCTCCGGTACGGGACCCATGACGAACTATTCGACGGACAATCTCGCTCCATGGTTTGATTTGAGTGACAATATCAGTGTCCTGCACATCAATCCCGGTCTCACCACCATCGGTGATTATGCCTTCTATGGATTAACCAAAGTGGCAAACGATGTACATATTCCTGCCGGTGTGACTTATATCGGCAAATATGCATTCGATGTGTGTGTGTCTATCCCCTCTGTGTTTATTCCCGTCGTGGATAGTATCGGAGCCTATGCGTTCGGACTATGCGCCGCTTTGAATAGCGTGTTTATTCCTTATGGTGTGAATAGGGTCGGAGAAAGTGCTTTCGCTTTCTGCACCGGCTTGAAAGAAGTGGCTCTGTCTTCTACAACCGGAATTGGACAATACGCCTTCCGCAGTTGCACGGCTTTGGAAAGGGTAGCGGATTATTCATTATACCCGCAGAGCAATAACGGCAATATCTTCGAAGATGTTAATGTAGGTCAGTGTGAGCTCTTTGTGCCGGTTGACGAATATGCCCAGACATGGTATAACAAAGGAATATGGGACGGATTCCGCCAACGAATATTATCATCCACTGAAGACATGGGCAATGGCTTCTATCACTTCTATGATTTTGAAGAAGGCAGCATGCGTGTGGCTGGGGAAGGCATGTTACCCGATAATGTTTATGAATCGATGCTGCATCCTTCCGTAACTGATCCGAGGTTCCAGGTCGTCAGTCTTTCTCTGCCGGAAGGTCTGACCGGTATCGGCAAATATTATTTCGGAAACTACTGGTATCTGGACTCCCTGACGATTCCTGAAGGAGTGTCAGTACTCAAAACAAGTGCTTTCCAGAACTGCTATTCGCTGCGCACCGTGACGATACCAAGTAGCACTGTATTAATCGAAGATTATGTTTTCGCTGACTGCTATTCGCTAAAAACGGTCTATAACTATGCCGTCACCCCGCAGCGCATAAACGGTAGTGTTTTCGCGGAGGTAGATCAGTCCCGATGCACCCTCTATGTCCCGAAGGGCTCCGTTCCCGCATACCGGGCGGCGGACGTATGGAAGGACTTTGTCATCGAGGAAATGCCCGCGCAGGAAGGCGTAGAAACTCCCTCCGGCTCCCCCTCAAGGGGAGAGAAGGTGCTCCGCGACGGCATGCTCCTCATCGAGCGCAACGGCAAGACCTACAACGCCCAAGGCGCGGAAGTACGGTAATGCGTGGTCTTTGAATTGTAAATCCTTTACGAAAATAAACATAGATAAACACTTTTAAATGCTTTGAGCTGCGCTCTATGTGTACTTTGGTGCTAAAACTCCTCGTGTGCAAGCACCCGGATAGTTTTATCCCCAAAATCCACACCCTGCGGGTAAAGCATTTAAAAGCAATAAACAAAAATAAATTTGTAGTTTGTCATTTGTAAGTTTTATGCTACACGCTGCATAGTTTTTTTTCTTAACAACAAAAATAAACACTAAAAACTCCATTGTGAAGCCGAAGTGAGGCCGATGTCGTCCTAAGATGATCGCGTGATGGTCGCGTAGGCAACCCGGTATTTTATGCAAAAATAGCACAAAAATAGTATGATTAAACTGATAAACATATTGATTATGGCACTGACGATTGCTACCGGTGGCGCGGGAGAAGACAACTCTGCCACCTACCGGATTGATTATGCCGGAAAGAAGTATTGGTTTTGCGCAATGACGAAAAGCGGCAAACAGATTGCTCCGCCGGAGCAGGCGAAAGCGGGGGAAGAGGTGGTCATCTACTATCCCACGATCGCCACTGACACCGATTACACCTTCCTGGTGGACGGCGGCTATTTCCGCCCGGATTACCAGAGGGACAAAGGGTTTATCTTCCGTTTCGTCATGCCGGACCACGACATCACCATCGAGTGCAAGGAGCGTAACTCCATGCTGCCGGACACGTTAAGCCGTTAAACTGTTAAAACGTTAAGCCGTTAAGCCTTGCGGGATTGGGTTTCCGCAGGGGTACAAAAACCGAAATATCGGCATTATGCACAAACTAATAAACATATTGATTATGGCACTGACGATAGTATCAAGCGGCTGCGGCTCCGCCCGCAAAGCCGCCTACCGGATTGACTTCGCCGGACAAAGAGAGTTCTACTGCGCTCCTACAGGCGGCAGCAATGAATATGTGATCCCCAAAGAGCGCTACCGGGAAGGCGAAGAGGTGGTCCTCTATTTCACGATGGTTGCCACGGATACCAACTATACCTTCCTGCTGGACGGCGAACCGGTCAATCCGGAAGGCAGGACGGAGAAGGGCTTCCTGATCCGTTTCACCATGCCTCCGCATGACGTCAAACTGGAATGTCACCACCGCAACATCATGGTGGCAGAACAATAAACAAACAACAACCAAATAAACAAATAGTATGAAAAAACTCTTTACCCTCTTTGCTGCCGCGATAGTAGCGGTAACAATGTGCGCCAAGACTGCGGAAAGCGGCTCCTGCGGCACCAACCTCACGTGGGCTTTCAATGCCTCTACCGGTGTCCTGACGATTGCCGGAACGGGACCCATGACCGACTATTCGGCGGACAACCTCGCTCCCTGGTATGCCTTCAATGACAAAGTCACATCCCTGTCCATCGTGCCGGGCATCACCACCATCGGCGATTATGCCTTCTATCTGTTAAGTAAAGTAGGATCTGCAGATATTCCGGAGGGAGTCACCTCTATCGGCGATTATGCTTTCGACCTCTGTATGTCTATGACCTCGGTACATATCCCGTACGGCGTGAAGACAATCGGAGACTGTGCCTTCGGGGCGTGCCCGAAATTAGAAACAGTAGAAATTCCGTACGGCGTGACAAGCATAGGTAGCCACGCTTTTGCATGGACCGGAATAGAAAAGGTCGTCATTCCGGCTACGGTAAGCACAATCGGGGACTATGCTTTCCAGAACTGCCCCAACCTGACATCCATCTTCAACCTTGCCACCAACCCGCAGACCGTCAATGCGAATGTCTTTGAATATACGGACAAATCCAAATGCACACTCTCTGTACCGGACTACGCATATAACAACTACAGCAAACCACAATGGATAGAATTTAGTCGCCGTAAAATACCAACAACTTATGCGGTAGAGAACTCCAACTACCAACTCGCTATGAACTTTGAGACCGGCGTCCTGACCCTCACCGGGACAGGTGTATTGCCTGATATATTTGCAGATGGAACCCATTATTATGCATGTGACCTTTACGGGAATCGCCAAATCACGCAACTGTCGCTTCCGGCAGGTATGACAGGTATCGGAGAAGGCTTCTTTCATGATCTCAATTCTCTGACCTCCGTAACGATACCGGACGGCGTGGCTATTATCAAAAAGGGGGCTTTCTATGCTTGCTATTCATTGGAATCCGTGACGATTCCGAGCAACTCGGTGATTATTGAAGACTACGCTTTTGAACTGTGCTACAATCTAAAAACGATTTATAACTATGCCACTGTTCCGCAGGCAATAACAGAGAAAGTATTCTATGATTATCAGTATGACGACTATATACTCGATCAGTCCCAATGCACGCTCTATGTCCCGAAGGGCAGCAAACCGTCATACCAGGCCGCTGCCGTATGGAAAGAGTTTAAAATCGAGGAAATGCCCGCGCTGGAAGGCATAGAAACTCCCTCCGGCTCCCCCTCAAGGGGAGAGAAAGTGCTCCGCAACGGCATGCTCCTCATCGAGCGCAACGGCAAGACCTATACCACTTCCGGCACTGAGCTCCGCTGACATCTGAAAGCTGATAGCTGAAGGCTGACATCTGATAGTTAACTAAAAACAACAACTATTATGAAAAAGATTTTAACATTACTGACGGCATCGGTATGCGCGCTGTCAGTATTCGCCGAGGTGTACTCCGGCAAATGCGGCAACAACGTCAATTATACCCTGAACACGGACAAAGGGCTTCTGAATATCATTGGCACCGGACCAATGGAGGATTATTCCAGCGGCGGAGAAGCCCCGTGGTATCCGTATCAGGAGTATGTGAAAGAGATCTGGCTGGCGAAAGGCATTACCAGAATCGGTAATTTCGCCTTCTGGAACTGTACCAAACTGCCGGAGATTATGATTGATGAAACCATCTCCGAGGTCGGAGATTATGCCTTTTCCGGATGTACTGCACTGACTCGGGTGTACATGTCGGAGGATAACTTGACTACCATCGGCAATTATGCTTTCTCCTTCTGCGGAATAACTTCTGTTACGTTACCGGGCACTGTCACGACAATCGGAGAGGGGGCGTTCAGTCTCTGTGCCTCATTAAAGCGGGTGACGATTCCGGCGTCCGTCACCTCGATCGGAAAGATGGCTTTCGCCTTTGACATTGCGCTGCATCTGTTCTGCAACATGTCGACTTCTCCCCAAGCGCTGCAGGACGATGTGTTTAGCAATCTGGAGAAAGCCAACTGCAAACTCTTTATCTCTGCGTCGGCCGAAACAGCCTACCGTAGCGCAACTGAATGGAAAGATATGCAGATCGTTCCGCTTTCCGGAACCGCTTTCCATCCATGCGGTGACGACTTGGTTTGGTCCTTCGATCCCGGTAGCGCCGTGCTCTCTTTCATCGGCTCCGGCGCGATGGATGATATCCCTAATACGCAACTGGTGGCGGAAAACCCGGACTGGTGGGGGAATGAGTTCAACAAGGCGATACGCACCGTTGAAATACCGGAGGGAGTCACATCTATCGGAGAACACGCCTTCAAATTTTGCACCAATATCACTTCTGCGCCTCTCCCGGAGTCGATTATGACAATCGGAAAATGGGCGTTTTATGCCTGCCGCAGCCTGAAAACCATCACGATTCCGAGATCCGTCCATTCGATAGGAGACCTTGCTTTCCATGACTGCAAGGCAATGACGGACATCCTGGTGGACAGCAATAATTCGAAGTATTGTTCGGCGGACGGAGTGTTGTTCGACAAGGCCAAGACCCGGCTGATCCAGTACCCGGTGGCTAATAGCCGGAAATCCTATGTGATTCCGTCGGGGGTGAAGGAGATTGCGTATTATGCTTTCCTCACCTGCCAGGCCTTGGAATCTGTCACGATCCCGTCTTCTGTGGAGATTATCAATGACGGTGCTTTTCAATACTGCGAAAACCTGAATACCATCTATAACTATGCCGCTCCGATACTCATTGAAGCGAGTGTCTTCTGGGGGGTGGACAAACCGAACTGCATACTCTATGTGCCGCAGCAGTATTATCAGGCTTACTTGACGGAAAATGTATGGAAAGATTTTAATGTGCAGATAACCGACAGAGGTGAAGCCATCGACAATATAAATCATAAATCTGAAATCATAAATCATAAATTTATAAAGGACGGACAAGTCCTCATCAACCGCAACGGCCATGTAATTAACGTGATGGGACAGCCGGTACAAGAATAATTTTTGAATCATTTTGGGTCATTTTGGACGAACCAATAAAAAATAATTGTTGCTAATTGTTGGTAATTGTTGACCTATATAAATAATAAGGAGTATGAAAAAAATCTTTACCCTCTTCGTAGCTGCCGTAGCGGCAGTAACGATGTCCGCCAAAACCGCCGAAAGCGGCTCCTGCGGCACCAACCTCACGTGGGCTTTCAATGCCTCTACCGGTGTCCTAACGATTACCGGAACGGGACCCATGACCGACTATTCGACGGACAATTTCGCTCCGTGGTATGCATTCAATGACAAAGTCACATCCCTGTCCATCGAGCCGGGCATCACCACCATCGGCGATTACGCCTTCTTCGGGTTGACGAAGGTGGCGAACAAAGTAGCTATTCCTTGCGGCGTCACCGCTATCGGCAAATATGCCTTCGACATGTGCGTCGCCATGCCTTCCGTCTATATCCCTTACGGCGTGAAGACGATCGGGGACAATGCTTTCGCGGTATGCGCTGCTTTGAAGTACGTGATTGTTCCTTATGGCGTGACAACCATCGGGCAAAACGCCTTCGCTTTCTGCACCGGACTGAAAGACGTGTCTATTCCCGCCACCGTAACAACCATCGGAGACCATGCCTTCCGGAACTGCACGGCGTTGGAATATCTATTAGATTTTGCTTCCACCCCGCAACCCATCAACGCGGAGGTCTTTGAAGATGTAGAGATCTCCCAATGCAGGCTTTGCATTCTGGTGGAGGCTGAAGCGGAGTATGAGAGCCATCCGGTATGGAAAGGATTCTACGTGGAGGCAAGATCTTACCATGGAGTGACCCCTACTGACCACATTCTCTCCTATGACTTTGCAGCAGGCGCTATGACCGTTACAGGAGAGGGCAGTTTACCCGATGCAGGCAATAATCTGTATTCCGTTGCGCAGCATCCTTCGGTATTGGATCCGAGGTTCCAGGTGGTCACCCTTACCCTGTCGGAAGGTCTGACCGGTATAGGCTCCTATTATTTTTCCAACTACTGGTCTCTGACCTCTGTGACGATACCGGAGGGGGTAGCCTATATCAACACGGGGGCTTTCGCGAATGGTTACTCGCTGCGATCCGTGACTATCCCCCGTAGCGTGGAGATTGTCGGGGATTCCGTTTTTGGCGGGTGCAGGTCTCTAAAAACGGTCTATAACTATGCCGTCACCCCGCAGCGCATAAACGGTAGTGTTTTCGCGGAGGTAGATCAGTCCCGATGCACCCTCTATGTCCCGAAGGGCTCCGTTCCCGCATACCGGGCGGCGGACGTATGGAAGGACTTTGTCATCGAGGAAATGCCCGCGCAGGAAGGCGTAGAAACTCCCTCCGGCTCCCCCTCAAGGGGAGAGAAGGTGCTCCGCGACGGCATGCTCCTCATCGAGCGCAACGGCAAGACCTACAACGCCCAAGGCGCCGAGCTCCGCTGACATCTGAAAGCTGATAGCTGAAGGCTGACATCTGATAGTTAACTAAAAACAACAACCATTATGAGAAAAATCTTTTCTAAACTGCTTGTGCTGCTGGTGGCGGTAGCAAGCACAATGGGGCTTACCGGATGCGGACCGGACAATGCCCAGAACATCGAGCCGCTCGATGAGCAAAACCTGATCGGCAAATGGAAACTCGTTGCGAAAGTAGCAGAGATCAATGTCGGCGGCAAGGTCGAAACGAACAATGAAATGCCGAGCATTGTCCAGACACTTGAGTTCAAGAGTGACGGCACGCTCATAACGACCGAAGGCGAAAACGATGAAATGGATACACATACAGGAACGTATGTGTTCAAGAACAACAAGATCATTATTACCATTCCTGAAGAGCAGGTATCTTCAACGATCGAGGTAAAAGAACTGACATCCAAGAAGTTGGTGCTTGTAATGGTCGAAACAGAAGAGCAAGACGGCGTAAAGGCGACTGTCACCATCACCGATACATACGAGAAGATGCAGGGCGGACAAGACCCGGAAGAACAGGAAGGACCTATGCAAGTATATACCGTCTTTGGTGCCGCTTCCGGCATTATGACCTATTACTGCGACGGCAAAATCAACTCCCGAAATGGGGACTACAAAGAGATTTATGATCCGTCTAAGGACTTGAATGAACTCCGTCCGGATGTGTCCAAGTATTACGAAAAAGTGAAAAAAGCGGTCATTGACCCCTCTATGAAGGATTATCCTTACGCCTCCATGACCAACCTCTTCGGCTCCTGCTATAGCGACGAAGATCAGAAATGGCATGGACTGGAAAACATGACGGAGATCGTAGGTTTGGAGAACCTGTCTACTGCCAATGTGACGGATATGTCCTTTATGTTCAGTAAATGCGCTTCGCTGCACACTGTGGATCTGGGTTCTTTCATTACCGCCAATGTGACGAATATGCAGGGGATGTTCTCGGACTGCGGTTCGTTGGATTCGGTGAATCTGAGCTCTTTCAATACCGCCAATGTGACGGATATGGAGGGTATGTTCTATTACTGCTCTTCATTGAAGTCGCTGGATCTGTGTGCTTTCAATACCTCCAAGTTGGAGGATACGAAGCAAATGTTTGCATACTGCTCTTCACTGGAGACCATTTACTGCAACGACGACTGGAGCAAGAGCACCATACTGACTTCTTCCGTAGCTATGTTTGAAGCCTGCGATGCACTGGAGGGCGGCAAGGGAACGAAATTCGATTTCCAATCGGCAGACAAAACCTATGCCCGTCCGGATGGAGGTTCTGCCAATCCCGGCTATTTCACGGTCTATAGGGAGCTGGTGACCAATGCTTTCTCAGTCTCCAAAGGAACCCAGGTGCTCTTCTCCAAAGCCAACCTGCAATACCATCCCACCAATGAGGTCTGGCGATTCGCTGACGCGGAATACGATATCGTCGGAAACGACAACTCCAAGATCGCGCGTTTCTGTGAGAACTGGATCGATCTCTTCGGCTGGGGCTCCGCCGACGAACCATACAATGCCTCCACCTACACCTCGGAATATCCGTCTGATTTCACCGACTGGGGTACAAAGAATATCTCCAACGGTGGCGGCAGGGCTTGGCGCACGCTGACCGCCGCGGAGTGGGAGTACCTGCTTGTAAAACGACCTAATGCCCCTTCCCTCTTCGGCTTCGGCTGCGTCAATGGTACGAACGGTTTGATCCTCCTGCCGGACGGATGGGAAATGGTAAAGCCTGAAAACTTGACGTTCGTTCCCGCCGCGGAGAACGGCTTCGAGAACAAAGGCTCGTATTACCAGAGCCCCGGAGACAATTACGGATCCAACACTTACACCCTAAGCCAATGGACCGCTATGGAGGAGGCATGGGCGGTCTTCCTCCCCGCTGCCGGATCGCGATTCAGCAAGAACGTGTCCGAGGTGAACCAGAAAGGATACTATTGGTCGGCTACGCACGCAGAAGAGGACGGAAAAGCACACTACATCTATTTCCGTTCCAATGGCTATTCCGTCAGTGGCGCTACCTCGGTAAACTGCGGCTATTCTGTCCGTCTCGTCCGCGACCTGGATGGCTTAAAGTAGAATCAATGTACAATGTACAATTTACAAAGCGTCGTAGGGGATTTTGTACAAACTGAAAAAGTCCGTACGGGTCTTTAAGCCTTGCGGGATTGGGTTCCCGCAAGGTTACACACAAAAAGCCAAATGACCCGATAAATGCCTAAATGGTAAATGGTCAAATGGTAAATGACTTGGTCTTTGACATATTGGATTACCGTTTTTAATTATCAGTACCTTCGAGGGCACCGACACGGCTCCGCCGTCCCACCTCGAAGCTACAGTCGCAGTATCCTGCAACTAACAAGTTTTTGCCCGAAACAAACAAATTATGCAGGCTTATTTGATTTTTTTCGTTCAAATACTTGTATAATTGATTATTTTGTTGTACCTTTGCAGCGGAATTGAAGAATAACTTATTCCATTGAGTAAAAATACTAATTGCATTGAGTAATTTCTGAATTATGCTGCAACGCTCTTATTTTGAGACAGTTATATCGAGGTTAAATGAACCAAGAGCCTCGGACTTAAAAGAGTTATTTACTTAACAACCCTACAATACACATCTCAAAGCGGTAATCCTCGAAAGCGGACTACCGCTTTTTTGTGTTTAGCGGAAAAGCTGTCAGCCGTCAGCTGTCAGCTGGAAAGGACGGACAAAATAGACAAACATATCAAACATATCAAACAATGAAGAAAATTAATTTTAATCGTGCCCTTGTGGCTAAGAAAAAACTATTCTTATTTCTCTTGCCGATGCTGTTGCTGGCAGGATGCAAGCCGGTAGAGGAGAATACTCCGGAGCCGGCGGGGCTGAGTATCGAGCCCCAACTGATCACCTGTCCCGCTACGGGCGGCGACTACACGATTGAGGTGAACTCGCCTGACGGCGCATGGACGGCTACTGCGAGCGCAAGCTGGATACGCGTCATGCCCGCCTCCGGCGAGAAAGGGACGACCGAAGTGCGGGTCAAGATCGACACCAACAAAGAAGCCGAGGAGAGCCAAGGTAAGATCACCTTTGTCTCGGGCGAGGAGAAAGTGGAGCTGCCTGTGAGCCGTGCGGCGAAAGCGGCTCCTTATCTGCGGGTCGTTTCCGAGAAAGCACTCAACACGCCGAAGGAGGGCGGCTCTTATACCGTGCAGGTGGAGAGCAATATCAAATGGTCGATCAGCTCGAATACCGGCTGGGCGAAAGTGAACAAAGGTGTGACCGTCAACAACGACAATATCACCATTACTGTGGATGCGGCTACTACGCCGGAGGAGACAGAAGCGCTTATTGTGGTGAAGCCTTACGGCGAGGGCTACGATGCCGGTTCCGACACGGTCTATATCACCCGCGGCAGCACGGAGGCAACTTCCCTGACGGTGGACCCTGAGTTTATTGAAGTGCCCGAGAACGGCGGTTCATACACGATCAACGTCTCCTCTACAGCCCAATGGAGGGTATATAAGTCCTGGGACATGGATTGGGTGACGTTCACCGGCACTACCGAAGGCAACGGCAGCGGTTCGTTCAGCTTCTCCGTCGAGGCGGCCACCTCAATGGACGCCGTATCGGGAATCCTCACCATCGAGGAAGTGCGGAGTGACCACTACAAACCTGTGGTAACGCAGGTGGCGGTGAGCCGTGCCGGCAAGGCGGCAGCATCGTTGAGTGTCAGTCCGACATCTATCACCGCGGAGTACACAGGAGGCTCTTACCCGATAGAAATCAAATCCAACTATCCCTGGACTGCCAGCCTCGTAGGGGCGAGGATCTTCTCTGTCTCCGCAACGAGCGGTGACGGCGACGCCACGATGATTGTCACCGTCAAACCGACTACAGAAAAAACAGAAGCCACCGGCTCCATCACCATCCGCAGCACTTTCGGAAACGAGCAGGCTAAAATTAACATACGTCGTCTCGGTAATACCCTCGAAATAAAGGTGAATGTGGATGATCTGAATGTTCCTTATGGAGGACTATTCCAACTGGTTAAAGTAGAACATAAGTACAGCTATAGCGTAACGAGTTCTGATACCACAGTCGTAAAAGTTCATAAAGGATATAACCCGGTAACCTCCACGGAAGCAATGTACTTGGATGTGCTACCTTCGTTGGTGCGCACCACTTCCACCGCCACCGTTACCTTCCGAAGCGATTGGGATAATAGTGTTTACAAAACGATTACCGTAACCCGTGCCCCCCTGCCGGATTATATCATACCGGGCTTGTTTGAAATAGGTCAAGTAGCAAGATATTTCGACTATGATACGCATGAACCGGTACTAAAACCCAAACAAGTGTATTTCTCCAAAGGAAATTTGCAATACCAGGCAAGTACCCGTACGTGGCGTTTTGCAGAACATCAATATGATGTGGTAGGAACAATACATTCCAGTCAAGAGGAAGGAGCCACACACTTTGGCAATGTAAAAGAGGGTACGACATATTCTGACAATGCTCTCATATCGACAACTTATTCGGGTTGGATAGATCTCTTCGGGTGGGGGACAGCCAATGCTCCAGCAAACGTGACAACCGATGTGAATAACTATTCTACTTTCCACGAATGGGGTGACAAAAAAATATCCAATGGAGGAAACCAAGAGAAACAGTGGCGTACGCTTACTGCAGACGAATGGAGGAATTTGATTAGAAGACAGCGGAGTGCTGACTATTTCGATAACAGGTTATATACATGCGGAGATGTGACGGGCGCCATTGCAGAAGCCGGGACAGGACTCTTTTTTTACCCGGATGGTTATACCGGCTCTATTAGTTCAAGCATCATCTCCATAAGCAAAAGTGACTTTTTACCATTAGAAAACCAAGGGGTTGTGTATTTACCGCCAACAATGATGAGAATGGTTGGTGAGAATGAAGAATACTGTAGGTTTATTCACGTGAAACCTGCTGGCGGGAATTGCTATTACTGGTCATCAACAGCCGATAATTCCGGTGATGCCAGCTACCTCGATGGTGCCCCCTCTGTAGCATGGACGAAGAAATATAATGGTATGGGAGTACGTTTAGTGCAGGATACATATGTCAAATAACGGGCACTTCACCCTCAGCCCTGCGGGATTGGTTTCCCGCAGGGTTACACACAAAAAGCCAAATGACCAGATAAATGCCCAAATGGTAAATGGTCAAATGGTAAATGACTTGGTCTTTGACATATTCGGACTCCGCCTTGGTTTTGGCAATTCTCCCTTGACAGGTAGATTTGCACAAAACCATTCCCCCGAATATAAGGGGAAGTTTTGCATATTTTGCCAAGGCTGACGCCTGAATATCTATGATGCTACACGCGGCTTCATGCGAGCATGAACCGCCAATAGCATCCTATCTATTGCCGGACATTACGTCCTACGGCAAAATATGATCTTTGACATAATGGATTACCGTTTTTAATTATCAGTACCTTCGAGGGCACCGACACGGCTCCGCCGTCCCACCTCGAAGCTACAGTCGCAGTATCCTGCAACTAACAAGTTTTTGCCCGAAACAAACAAATTATGCAAGCTTATTTGATTTTTTTCGTTCAAATACTTGTATAATTGATTATTTTGTTGTACCTTTGCAGCGGAAATCATTTGGAATGGTGCGAATGATAATGAAATAATCACTTGGAATGGTGTAGTAACCGGACGGAGTAATCCGTTGGAATGGTGCATATATGTGACAGAAAAACAATATACTACTATGAGACGTAAGATTTATGATTACCTATTAGAATGGAAAAAACAATCACAGGGCAAAGTGGCATTGATGATTGACGGAGCACGCCGCATCGGCAAGAGTTATATTGCCGAAGAATTTGCACGGAATGAATACCGGTCATACATATTGGTTGATTTCAGCCATATGACCAAGAACCTGCAAGAGGTTTTTGACCGTTATTTGAATGACACCGAGCAGTTTTTCATGTATCTGCAAAGTGTCACGCGCACAACGCTATACGCTCGTGAGTCCGTTATTATCTTTGATGAAGTGCAGTTTTATCCTGCTGCGCGTGCGGCGATCAAGCACTTGGTAAAAGACGGCAAATATGATTATATCGAAACGGGGTCGCTTATCAGCATCAACAAAAATGTGCGCGATATCCTTATCCCTTCCGAAGAACGGCGTGTAGAGATGTATCCGATGGACTTTGAGGAGTTCTTATGGGCATTGGGAGACGAAACGACGATGCCCTTTATCAGACATTCTTACGAACAGCGAAAGGAAATGGGTCCGGCGCACCGTCAGACGATGGATTTATTCCGTCAGTATATGCTCGTAGGCGGAATGCCACAAGCAGTTCAATGCTTTGTTGATACAAAAAACTTCATGGAAGTCGATCAGATAAAACGCGATATCATTAAATTATACAAGAGTGACATTCAGAAATATGCAACGGGCTACGAGAGTAAAGTATCCAAGATATTTGAAGAACTTCCCGGACAGTTGCAAAAACACGAGAAGCGCTTTAAATTGGCTGCATTACGCGATCGGGCTAAATATAGGGATTATGATAGTTCGTTCTTCTGGTTGGGGGATTCACAGATTGTCAGTCCCTGTTTCAAAGCCACGGAACCGACAGTCGGATTGAGGATGAGAATGGATTCGTCAGCGCTCAAATTGTATATGTCAGATACCGGGCTGCTTATCTCCCACGCCTTTGACGAGAACACGATTCTATCCGAAGAATTATACGCCAAACTGCTGTTAGGGAAGTTGGAAGTTAACAAGGGTATGTTGGTGGAGAATATCGTTGCTCAGATGCTTCGGGCGGCGGGACACAAACTGTTTTTCTATTCCTCCTATTCGAAAACCGAAAGCGAAGAAAGAATGGAGATAGATTTTCTGATAGCAAAGCCTGTACTGACCAATCGGCATAATATCTGCCCCATAGAAGTGAAATCTACGAAGAAATATACCATCACCTCTTTAGAGAAGTTCCAAAAGAAATTTGCAGAGCAAACAGCAACGCCTATTGTCTTGCATTCAGGGGATCTGAAAGAGGAGAAAGGCATCTTGTATTTGCCAATCTATATGACTCCTCTGCTCTAAAGCGTAATATAGTATTTTTCCCCATTCAAAGCGGTAATCCAATATATAGCGGACTACCGCTTTTTTGTAAACTAGACAAACTAGAAAACTAGATAAATAGGTACTAACAATCATTAACATTATGAAAAAACTTCTGTTTTTCCTCCTGCCGGCGCTGATGCTGTTTGCTGCCGGTTGTAAGGACAAGACCCAACCGGAGAATCTTCCGCAGACGCTGTCCGTGAACCCGGAGTTGATCACCTGCCCTGATGCGGGTGGTGACTACACAATCGAACTGACCTCGCCTAATGGCGCATGGTCGGCTACCACCAACGAGAGTTGGATCCGTGTAACACCTACCTCCGGCGAGAAAGGCACAACCGAGGTACGTATCAAGATCTCTCCCAACAAAGAGTCCGCAGAGACCAAAGGCATCATCACTTTCACCTCCGACGAAGAGACAGTGTCTTTCCCCGTGACCCGTGCAGCGAAAGCCGCTCCCTACCTGCGTATCGTCTCTGACCTGGAACTCAACACGCCGAAGGAGGGCGGCTCTTATACCCTCCGGATAGAGAGTAATATCAAGTGGTCCGCCTCTTCCAATGTCGGTTGGGCAAAAGTGAACAAAGGTGTCTCGGTCAACAACGACAACATCACCGTCACCGTCTCGCCGGCTACGACACCTGAAGAGACAACAGCTACCATCACCATCGCCCCATACGGCGAAGGCGAAGCCGCAGGAACTCAACAGGTGACCATCACCCGCGGCAGTACGGAAGCTACGTCTCTCTCGGTTGACCCGATGGAGATAACCGCTCCCGAGAACGGTGGTTCGTTCACCGTCAATGTCTCCTCCAACGCCAAATGGCGGGTATGGAAGACCTGGGATATGGATTGGCTGACCCTCTCTGGTTCGCAAGACGGCGACGGCAACGGCTCGTTCTCCTTCTCCATCGAAGAAGCGACTTCTATGGACGCCGTTTCCGGTATCCTGACCATCGAGGAGGACCGTTCGGATAACTACAAACCCGTCGTAACCCAGGTAGCCGTTTCCCGCAAAGGCAAAGCGGCAGCGGATCTGACCGTAGCGCCTATCGCGATCAATGCGCCTGCCGAAGGCGGACACTTCCCGGTAGCTATCAAGTCCAACTATTCCTGGACAGCTACTAAATCCGGTAATTTCTTCTCTCTTTCCTCTACCTCCGGCGATGGGTATTCTACCATCGTCGTGTCTGTCAGCCCTGCCACCGACGAACGCGAAAACACCGGCTACATCATCATCCGCACTTCCTTTGGAAACGAGCAGACACGTATCAATATCAAGCGGGAAGGTAAGGAAACCGAACCCGAGGGTACGTATGTCATGAGACCTTTCTCCGTCAGCGAGACAAAACAAGTCTATTTTGCTCCGGGCAACCTGCAATACCGGGCGTCTTCCGCTGCATACCGGTTTGCTCCTCATCAATATGACTATATCGGGGCGGAGAATGTCAATATTTCTTCTACCTATTCCGGCTGGATTGATCTCTTTGGATGGGGAACGGGATATAACCCCACTTTCGCTTCCGTCGATGATCACGACTACACCTCCTTTACCGACTGGGGCGTGAATTCGATTCGTTATGGCAATACCGTATATGGCGCTCATAGCTGGCGTACATTGACTGTGGACGAACTGGAATATCTGATGCAACGCAAAAAAAGCGGTACCACGATGTTCCTTTTCGGAATGGCGAAAGTCAATGGAGTGCTTGGATTAGTCCTCTTGCCGGATGACTGGACTTTCTCCTCCGAGTTAGTATTCATTGCAGGCACTTTTGTGGCAGGCAATTATATAGTGATGAAGGAGGTTCTGGAGACCAACAACTACACCTTTGAGCAATGGCAAGAGATGGAAGCCAAAGGTGCGGTATTCCTTCCGGCTGCAGGTGACCGGCTGAACGGAGAAGTAAAACACATCTCGACGAAGGGCTGTTATTGGACTTCTACCTCCGGATTCGACACTCCTACTAATCTGTACGCCAAACAATTGATGTTCTTTTCTTCCGCAACGGAGATAAGCATTTTCCCAGCTAACTCAGTACGTGATGACGGCTGCTCCGTCCGCCTCGTACAAGATATAAATTAACCAACCCATAAAATTATACGATTATGAAAAAACTAACTATTCTTTTTTCGATGGCTTGCATGTTTATTGCGATGCAGGCTTACGCTTCGTGCGAGAGTGTTTTAACCCCTTCTGAGGCTGCCGCTAAGGCTGCTAATGGTGACCAGGGCAGTTATTGCATCGAGGGGTATGTGGTATCCACCGTGGATATCTACTGCAAGACCTCCAGTTATGAAAACCAGTCGTTTATGATGTCTGACCAGCCGGGTGGCGCACCCGTCTTCGAGGCGTGGCGCGTCGTGGGAGTGGACCATACCCTCGCTCCCGGTTCGTATGTCCGTATTGTCGATGCCACGCTGCAGATGTACGGCGAGACAGCCGAGACCAAAGCAGGCTTTACCGTGCAGCCCATCAGCGAAGTGGTGCCCGACCTCAACCTGCCCGAATACGGCGCGCTGCTCACCGCTGCCCAAGCGGAGGCGATATGCCTGAGTCTGCCCTACCACGACACGCCGACCGAAGAGGTCTATGTCGTACACGGATTTGCCAATGACGTCTTTACCATTGACGCGGCAAACGGCATCCAGAGCGTCTATATCGCCGATGAAAAAGGTACGGGATACTACTTCCAGGCATGGGAGTGCCAAAACATCAAGAATATCAACGGAGACTATATGCCGATAGAGGTGGGCGATGAGGTCTATATCACGGGCCATCTGAGCCGCTACAACAAGAACGCACAGATCAAGGGAGGCTATGTCTCACGCTATGCGGTCGATCCGTTCATCGTACGCGCTGACACCGACCCCTACCGAGGCTATGTCACCATCAGCGGACAATATGAGTTTACCGTACTGGATATGATGGACGTGCAGGTGACGCTGACTGCAACAGCTGACCCGGGCTACAAGTTCCTTATGTGGATTGAGCCGGGGATGGTGGACCCGACGAACCCGGAGATGAGTACGGACGAGAAAGTGGCGGAGTATCTGCTGGAGCAGTACAACGCTATCAAGGACCTTTCCGGCAATGAGTTAGGGGAGTATCTGGCGGAGCACGAAGTAACGGAAGAGTATTTCCGCAACGTAGTGGTCATGCTGGAGGATATGCAGAAGCCGACGGTGACGTTCGATATAGTAGATTTAGGGAACTGGGTAACCATGAACTACGACGAGGAGGTCCATGTCCTCCGCTTCCGGGCGGTCTTCAGAGAAACGAAGGAAGACATCGACCAAGTACAAAGTGACCAAGTACAAAGTACGAAGGTGCTCCGCAACGGCCAGCTCTATTTGATGTACGAAGGACAGATGTACGATGTACGAGGCGCGAAAGCCAAATAATATTAACCCCAATCATTTATCAGTATGAAAAAGTATTCATTTCAGGTCATTGCATTGCTGCTGTGCGTGCTAATGGCAGTACCGTCGTATGCCCAGTTCGGCGGTAACTTCGGTCGCATCAAAGGCGCTATCGAGCAGGGCGCGAAGAAAAACGAGATCGAGAAAGAGAAGAAAGAGGCAGAGAAGAAAGCCGAGGAAGAGGCTGTCAAAGGTCAAGGCGTAGTCTATTACGTGTCTGCTGCGGGTTCCGCACGCGCGGACGGCAAGTCTCCGGACAAGGCGAAGAAAGACCTGCAGGCGGTGCTCAACCTCATCCGTGACAACGGCGAGAACGGAGCCGTCATCCGTATCGCAGAGGGTAACTACCTCGGATACATGAACTCCGGCTATGTGGAGATATATAATTTCGTCACGCTGGAAGGCGGCTGGAACGCCTCTTTCACGGAGCGCAACCCGCTCAAATACATCACAAAGATGGAGCCGACCCAGGAGCAGCTGGGCTCGAACGGCTCGAAAGGCGTCATTCATACCAACCGCGCGCTGGACGACGTGATGGCGAAGAAACCCAAAGGAACACTCGTCATCGACGGTATCTTCATCAACCTCGGATTCGAGAACGTCTATAAGCCTGCAGATCCGTCGGACCCGAAGTTCGGCTGCCCGTCGAAAGCGTTTGAGACCGGGCGTATCGAGGACGCTATCCCGCCCCAGGTGGAGCACCAGATCTTCCATTCCGACGGCTGGATAGCCGGCAATGTGATCATCCGCAACTGCGTTTTCGCCAACGGAGTCTATTTCGCGCTCCAGTTCGGCAGCCGCTGCGGCGAGGTGGAGATTTGCAATAACGTGTTCATCTCCAACCGCTACGGCGCTTGCCGTATCGACGGAGGCGACAAGAACGGCGAGGCATGCCATGTCAATTTCCACCACAACACGGTTGCTTTCTCGTGGTGCCGCGACAAAGAGATGGCGGATATGGGCTACGGCTACGAGTGCATGACGAAGATCAACTGCGATATCCACCATAATATCTTCGCCTGCAACAACATGGCGGCTATCGCCCGGACCCACGTCCTGAGCGGACCGGACAAGCCTATCGAGGCGAAGCGCGTGACGAATATCTACGACAACGCCTTCTTCATGAACGCAGCCGACCTGCAGCTGCCTCCTACCGGCGGCGGTAAATGGACCAACGTCAAAGTGGCGCAGTTTGAGGACCTCGACGAGAGTATCATTCCGAAGGTGGAGGGTAATTTCGAGCTCAAAGAGGGCGACTCGTTCATCAAGGCGCTGGACCAGGATTACCTGAAGGGCTTTGCTACGCTCAAGGTGGTGAGCAGCAGTTCGTTCGACCGCAACTCGGCAGCGAACCAGTTCCGCAACGCCCTCGGCATGAACATGCAGGGTTCGGAGACCATCCGCGTCTCGATGTACGGCAACCGCTATAACTTCGGCAAAGCGCTGCAACTCTTCGGCGCCAAAGCCGGCTACGGAGCACAGAAATTTTGACCTCCTTTGAGGCTGTTTGAACAGAAAAAGCGCACAAAAATGCGCTTTTTCTTTGCTTAAGCACGATTAATCTTCGATTTTTCTTGTATATATGCAGAGCCAGATCAGATGCGTGTTTGGGTGAGCTCTTCCTTGCACGCTTTCAGCAACGCCGTAGCTTCAGCCGCCAGGCGTTTGTACTCCTCCATGGAGATTGCTTCGGAGGCTTCGAGCTGAGCTATTATAGCCTCGGCTTTCTTTATGTTTTCGTCGTAGTTCATAAGCCGGTTATTTTCCTTTTCCTCCGATTATCACGCCTATCGTGAAGAAGAGGATCTTGAGGTCCAGGAGAAGGGACATGTTTTCTATATAGACGATATCCGCATTGAGGCGCTCGATCATCTTCTCCACCGTATCGGTATAACCAACGCGTATCGGTCCCCATGAGGTGAGTCCCGGACGCACTTTGTACAGCAGGCAGTAATACGGAGCCTCTGTCATGATACGGTTAATGAAATACTGGCGTTCGGGCCGCGGTCCGACGACAGACATCTCTCCGCATAGGATGTTCCATAGCTGCGGCAGTTCGTCCAGACGGTATTTACGCAGCCAGCGCCCGATCTTGGTGATACGCGGATCGTCATCTCGGGTCAGTTGCGGCGTCCCTTCCTCGGCGTGCTCGATCATCGTGCGGAACTTATAGATCCGGAAGGGCAGACCGTAACGGCCGATACGCTCCTGGGAATAGAAGACGGAGCCTTTGGAGGAGAGTCTGATCTGCAGCGCGATGATGGCAAACAGCGGCGAAAGCAGGACAAGACCTACGGCAGAGACGGCGATATCAAATGCCCGCTTGATACACAGTTCGGCATCCGTCATGTGATAATCGGTGATACGGACGAGCGAAGGCCGGTCCAGATGTCCGATACGCGCCGCACCCGTTAGCATATCGTACACGCGCGGAACCATACTGATCTCGCATGAGAGCGGGTACAGGCGCGCGATAAGCGCATATAACTCGCGGTCCGTATAACCGTCCGGCAGGTCGATAATCACTTCGTCCTGTTCCCCCGGATGCAGTTGCTCCGCTTCTGCCATCGAATGAACCGTCTTCGTGCGCAGAACACCACGGCGGCGGGAGAGAAGAGTGATCGTCAGACGAGGGATATAACTCAGCACGAACTGCAAGCTGAAAAGGACAGAGAGAGACACCAGATAGTGCTTGTAGTTCTCCGTCAGATCGTCGATGATGATGATAAAGAAAAACAATAACGCTATGACAGCCGCAGAGACAATAGTCCTCAGGAACTCGCGCCAAAGCGGTTTCTGGAACGGCCGCAGGTAATAGCCGGAGAGCCTCATCTTGTTTGAGGACAGTCAGCGAATTGCCATTGATCGTTGCACGGAAGTCTGTTGGGCGAGTCGGGTTTTCTCCTACAGGTTCACAATCATCCAAAGGATTGTCGCCTGGAAGAACTCCCATAACAATTACTTCCGTTAATTGAATCTCGGTTTCTTCAGCAAGAAGAACGGCTGGCATTGCAAAAAATGCAATTAAGATAAAAGTAATAAATTTGTCTCTCATAAGAATAAGAGTTTAAGTGTTAACAATAGGTACAAAATAAGCGCACCACCAAACCTCTTTTGGTTGGCGGTGCAAAATTACTGCTTTTCTTTGAACCCTGCAAGGGAAGTATGTAGTTTTTTCTATTAGCACAACATGTTCATTATCAATAGATTACTAATATTTTATGTAGTTTTTTTATATTATATACCTTGTTTGGTGAACTATTCTATAATCTTTTCCATCAAAAATGCGCGCAAATTAGCACTCGTTGTCCCTAATTTTAATGCGATATGCCTTTTGGTACTGCGTATTGTTTTGTGTGAATAATATAGTGTATCTGCCATTTGTTTATCTGAGTAACAATTTATGAGAACCAATATGCACAATCTAACTTCCCGCTCGGAAAGACCCTTTTCTTGTAACGAATCTGCTAATTTATTAAAGAGGTTATTGGTAATTGCGCACATTTGCGTATAATCTTTCCAACACAATTCTGACAATACATCTTTTGAGTTTCGTAATGTGCTACATGCGGCTTCTATATTCGATAATAAATGCTGATGCGTCTTCTGTTGCTGCTCGGATAACTGAGATATTTCTGAATGCATTGCAACAATGTTAGTCTCCAGTTGTGTTTTTTGCTCTTGTTTTATATCTATTTCATGTAGTATTCTGCTATGCTCTTTACGTTTGCGCCAGATATAATACAATATAGCACAAGAACATGCAAACAATATAACTCCTATAATAGCATATATCCATTGATAGTCAGGTTTGCGAGCTAAATCTTGCTCTAAAAGTTGAACGGCTTGAGCCAATTTACTTTGAGAATAAGCCCATGCCCTTTGTGCATCTGCACGTGCGGAAGTAAGAATAAGTACACTATCTTTGTTTATCGTGTCTTTGCTATGGGATAATATGTAGTACGCGGCAATTGCGCAAGCATCTGTCGGAGAGTGTTGCACCACCCTATTGGCATAGTACAAAGCAGAATCCGGCCAATTGAGACTATGAAATGCACGTGCTTTCATCGTAAGTTCTATAACATCATTATATCCGATAGATTGTAATGAATCTATTGTCGTGATAACAGAATCATGACATTTAAGCGATTGATATAAAAGTGCTTTCGTTTCTAATGTCTTGACTTTGACTCCTTGATTAGTACAATGTAGCGTAATTGAATCTATCAAAGTTTCTGTTTCCTTTTTCTTTCCTTGCTCAGCCAACTCAAAAGCCATATTATTTAAGCCATAATAATATAATAAGGAGTCTCCGTTTTTGAGAAAACAGTCAGCGGATTTCTCATACATCTCATACGACAGAGGAAACTCGCCTGCCAAATGGCAGATAGAGCCCATATTGCTATACACTCTTCCTAAGATATGATAGTCTTTTGTATGAGAATGGGTGGCATTGATGAACACCTGCATAGCCTCTACGGGGTTGTCTTTCGCGCGCAGCAGCTTGCCGTAATGATAGGCAACCTCACCCCGTCCCTCTCCACAAGAGAGGGGGAAATGTCTGAATGCCTCGTATGCTTGCGCGAGGGTGGCACTGTCGCCGCCATCCACGCCGTATATCTTACCCTCATGCCACAGGCTGTCCGCCTGCGCCACAACCTCCTGCACCTCGCGGAGGGATATTCCTGTTCCACCGCGGCTGCATGATGAGAAGACTACAGCCGTGAACAGCAAGACTATATGGCATATTCTATCGTACACGCAGGTTATGCCGCACGACGGCGGAAGCGATATAGGCTACAAGGAAGGCGCCTACGGGGATCCAAGCAAAGAACCCTACCCCAGCCCTCCCCTCAAGGGAGGGCGTTTCTATTAATCCAAAGTAAACGAAGACGGCTACCCATATTGCTACCAGCGCAAGACCGATGAGGGTCGCCCATATGACCCGCCACTCTATCAGATGACGGTACGCCAAGTATATCCAGGCAGGAAGAATCAGAAAAACAACGGTGGGCAACCAACAGGAAGCGACACCTAACAACACCGCCACCAGAAAAGCCGGTTCTACGGCAGAAGCGTGGCGTTTGATATGAGTAAGCAGTAGAACGGCAATGAGAACCAAAACGGCAGGGAGGAAATAGTTGAGAGTTGAAAGTTGAGAGTTGAAAGTTGAGAGTGGGAGCAAGAAAACAGGCAGCAACGCACCACCTGCCGCCAACAGCCAGAAGGCTATCGGCAACAGATGGTACAATATGGTCTGAGTCTGACGAGTCAAAGGATGTACGATTTAACGATGTACGATGTACGATTTATTTATTCGATAAATCCATTGCGGCGGAGGAGGTGCTGCGGGTCCGCCTCTTTGCCCCGGAACTCCAGATAGAGTTCCTGCGCATCGCGTGTGCCGCCCTGCTCAAGCAGATGACGGAACCGTGCAGCGGTCTCGGCATCAAACAGGTTGCCGGTCTCCTTGAACGCCGCAAAAGCGTCTGCATCCAATACCGCTGCCCAGGTATAGCTGTAATAGCCTGCCTCGTAGCCCGTAGTGAAGATATGGTTGTAGAACGTAGGACGATAGCGGACAATGATCTCCGGTATCATACCCATCTTCTCCATGCTCGCCTGCTCAAAGGCATTGACATCCAGCCCTTCGGCGGTTGTCAACTCATGGAAATCCATATCGAGGATAGAAGCCGATAGCAGTTCTGTCTGTACAAAACCTTGGTTGAACTTGCCTGCGGCGTTGATCTTAGCAATTAGGCTGTCCGGGATCACTTCGCCCGTCTGATAATGGAAGGCATAGGTCTTGAGCACCTCCGGTTCGTAGGCATAGTTCTCCATGAACTGGGACGGCAGTTCGACGAAATCACGCGGGGTGTTGGTGCCGGAGAGGGATTTGTAATGCGCCTTGCTGAGCAAGCCGTGCAGCGCGTGGCCGAACTCATGGAAGAGCGTCTCTACGTCGTCCATCGAGAGCAGAGACGGGTTGCCGGCGGTAGGTTTGTTGAAGTTACCTACATTGATGATCACCGGACGATGGTCCACTCCCTCTGCATCGACATACTGGGACATTATATTATTCATCCATGCGCCAGGACGCTTGCCCGCACGCGGGAAATAGTCGGTATAGAGAATGCCGATGAGTTCGCCTGCCGCATCGGTCACCTTGAAGACCTCCACCTCGGGATTATAAACCGGCATGTCCTTCAGCGGTTCGAACTGCAGGCCGTACAGCTTGGTAGCCACGCCGAACGCACCCTTGCGGACGTTGTTCAGTTCGAAATAAGGCTTCAGTTCCTCCTCGTCCAGCGCATACTTCTCCTTACGCAGTTTCTCGGCGTAGTACCACCAATCCCAAGGGGCTAATTGAGAATTATTTTTCAGGTCCTCATCCAGGAGTTGCTGGAGCGCAGCAGCTTCGCGTTTGGCAGCCTCCAGCGAGGGTGTCCAGACGGAGGCGAGGAAAGCGTCCACCGTCTGATGGTTCTTCGCCATGCAGTCCGCGAGGATATAGTCCGCAGGGTTGTCATAGCCGAAGAGTTTGGCTTTCTCTATACGCAACTCCATCTCACGGACGATGACAGCCTTGTTGTCGTTCTCGTTATCGTGGTTTCCGCGGGTGGTGTAGTCCATCAGCAGTTGCTTGCGCAGTTCGCGGTTCTCGCAGTATTGGAGCACCGGAGTGAAAGACGTACGTTTCGGGGTGAAGAGCCATTCTCCCGGATGTCCCGCCGCCGCAGCTTCCTCCGCAGCCGCAGCCTTGGCGGACTCAGGCAGACCCGCCAGTTGCGCCTCGTCCTTCACAAAGAACTGGCAGGCATTGGTCTCCGCTACGACGTTATTGCCGAACTTGAGGGAGAGCAGACCCAGCTCCTTGTTGATCTCTTTGAGCCGCTCTTTCTTTTCCTCCGGCAGGTTGGCGCCGTTGTCGGCGAACGACTTGTAGGTCTCGGTCACCAGACGCATCTGCTCGGGATTGAGCCCGAGTTGCTCACGCTGGTCATACACAGCCTTTACACGGCGGAAGAGTGCCTCGTTGAGGATGATGCCGTCGCTCAGTTCACTCAGCATCGGACTCACCTGCTCGGCAATCGCGTTCATCTCGTCGTTGCCGTCCGCCTCCAGGACATTAAAGAACACGCCCGACACGCGGTCCAGCAGCATGCCTGCGCGATCTAAAGCCACAATCGTATTCTCAAACGTCGGTTCGGCTGCGTTATTCGCTATCGCCTCTATCTCCGCCTTGTCCTGACGGATAGCCTCTTCGAAAGCAGGCAGATAATGCTCGTTCTTCACTTGGTCAAATGCCGGTACGCCGTAAGGGGTGTTCGGCTGCTCCAACAACGGGTTGGCGTGGTTGCATGCTAATAAACTCATAGCTAGCGCTCCTAAAAGAATTGTTTTTTTCATATTATCCTGTAATTAATTTCCTTTGTCACTTTGTCCTTTGTCCCTTTGTCACTTTATTCGGACGTTTTTCTCCATTGATTTCTTGATCCGTTCACGGAGTTCGCGGGACTGGTTGTCCGCTTTCTGATACCAGTGCGGTTTGAAATCCTGGGCGAACTTGCATTTGGCGAGTTTGATCTTCAGATCGTCTATGTTCCCGCTCACGTTCACGCCCAGATAGATAGGGCTGAGGACGTTGATATCGTAATTGAAGGTCATGTCGGTGTTATGCCGTCCGCCGAGGGCGACCATGTAGTTGTCCATCTGCACGCAGAGCGGATAGACGTCTATCTCGTTCTTATAGACCGTCAGTTCGGCGTTGATAGAGTCGATCCTGTTCTCCGTCTTCTTCTTGAACATCAGCAGTTTGCTGATCTTGGAGAAGGTCTCTCCGTCCAGCACCACGAGGTCTTTTCCTGTAAGCGAAGCCGCGCCGCGGAGGGTGGACATCTTAGGCTGATACTGACTGTTGAGATAGGTCTCCGCCGCCAGATGGAACTGCGCTGCGCCCTTGAACGAAGAGAGCATCGGCACCATCTGCTCCAAGTTAGGAATCATCGTCAGCAGTTCGTCGATGTCCACATCAATCATGTGGTAGTCAAATCCCAGATAGAGATGGTTCCGGCGCGGCGTGCGGTACATAGCAGTCAACTGCAGTTTGGCGGCGCGGCATACAAATCCCACCTCATCCAGGATCAGCGTACCGTCCTTGACGAAGATACCTCCCTTGAGGTCCGAAGCCACCTGGTTGAAGATCTCCACCTGACGCATATGGGTATTGAGCGCCAGATCCACGTCGGTAGGAACAAGGAAGGGATCGGTCTCATTTACCATTTGGTCATTTACCATTTGGTCATTTTTATCCTCTTTGGCTGACGGAGTTTCTTCTTCACTCCCTTCGTCGGCGGAGAACCAGGCAAGCAGCTGGTTGGCATCGCAATGGTCGGAGACGACATCCAACTCGCCCTCCAGAACCGCCTCATGGCGGAACCATTTGCCTATATTGCGTACATTGCCTTTCAGGTTCAGATCGGAGTTGCCTAACTCGATACTGGAGTTGTCTATCGCCATCTCGCGGTTGGAATAACTGAACTCGATAGACGGGATGACCACCGCTTCCGGCAACCGCTCCGGCAGGTTCACCTCTCCGTTCTTGAGGTTCACCTTCAGCCTCGGGTTCCATTGGAGGAGGATATTTTCTTCTCCGGCTTTGTACCTCGCAGCGGCTTCCAGATCCAGTTTGCCGGTCTTGGCGGACAGTTCGTCTCCCATACGCGCATTCAGCGCCTGCGTCTTCAGTTTGGCTTGCAGGCGCGGAGCGGACTTGTCTTTTCGTCCGCCGGATAGCGCAGCCTCCAGATGGGAAGCAGCCAAGTCGGCTTTGATATCTTTGAAGAACCCGTCCAAGGCATCGCAGTCTATCACAGCCTGCGCCACCGGCATGACGGTCGTGTCCTTGGTGTTATACTCCGCGTACAGTTTCATTTTAGGCGCATCAATCGTGCCACCCATCGAGTCCATCTCTACCTCTACCGGTCGCTCTGAATCCAAGCCTACGGCTGCATACAGCACCGGATCTTTCGAGAGCACGTTACCTGCCTCCAGTTGGATGGACGAGGCTTTGAGAGCCGCTTTCAGCGGTGTAGCCATCTCGAAATCCACTTTGTCCGTCGTCAGGTCTATCCGCGCCCAGTTAACCTTCGGTTTGGATGGTTTGGGGTTAGGCATCTGTATCGTAGCATGGGTATTCGGCAGATCGGCTACCATCGAATCCATCGCATAATGAATGTCTTTGAGGTCGAGGTCCGCACTGATCCTGCCCTTCTCCAGCCGCATCTCCGTCAGGTCATCCAGACGGATCTTCGCTTTCGCGGTTCCTTTGGCTTTGCCGTTGAGGGTCATTGCCTCCGGCAGGAAATAGGCAAAGTCCGGCAGGTTGGCGTCGAGGTTCAACGCCAAATCAAGCAGCATGTCCCCCATCAGGTCGGACAATTGAGAATTGAGAATTGAGAATTGAGAATTGCGCGTAGCGGCATGCAGTTTATGGATCTCCACATTGCTGATCTGCCCTTCCGTCAGGCGGATATCGGCAGTAGCATCCATCTCTACGTCCCGCAGCGTATAAGGCAGCGGTTTGTAACTGCCTTCGCCGTCGTCGAGCGTAAGATGCGCCTGCACACGCGGCATCTGATGGTCAGAGACATAACCTTGTATCGTTGCTTCCAACTCCGCCTCGCCGTCCACATCCAGGTCGCTGAGCGACTTGGCGAATTTCTCCGGAATAAGCGCCATGAGAGGTTTGAGTTGCCATTTGCCGGTCTCGACCTTGGCATCAACGGCTATACTATCCTGAATGGTAACTTCCCCTTCAAGGCGTAGGTTAAAATCATTGACCGCCAGTCGTGCTCCATCGAAAGCAAAATGCATGGAGTCGAGGTTCATTGCCATCGGAGCGACCAACTCCACATGCAGGGAATCGGCATATTTGTCTCCTTTGAGCAAAGCGCATACATCTTGCGCATCCAACCCTATGAGCATGTCATCCCAGCTCTCCGCTTTAGCACTCAACTCGGTCTCTCCTAAAGAAGCATTGATAGTATCCTTGTCGTCCACGAAAGTGATATAATTGGCTTTGATGCGCAAGCCGTCCACTTTGAGTGCATCGAAAGGCAGCGAGAAAGCGGCGGTGTCCTCCTCTGTCGTATCCGGCGAAGTGACGAAAGCACCGGTGAGATTAGTTGTACCGTCCGGCGCGATATAGAAATTGACCCGCGCATCATCCAGCACCGCCTCATGGACATGGAGATTCTTATGATTCAGGAACTCCATCACATCCACTGTAGCTACCAGATGTTTCGCTTCAACGACCGTGTCGTTCCGGCTGCCGGTCATCGGATTGATCAGCAGCAACCCGTCCGCCCGCAGGCCGAAGCGCGGGAAGGTGGAGAAGAAAGTCAGATCGACCTCTCCTATCTCATGCTCGCAAGTGATGAATTTGTCCGCTGCCTGGCGGGCAATAGGTGTCAGACGCTCCGGCGTGAAGATCACGTACATAGCGATAGAGGCTACCGCCACTACGGCTACCACGATACCCAGAAACGTCCAACCTATGATTTTGAGTGCGCGTTTCATTGCTTCTCAACCATTTTGGTGAAATAGAACTTGACTGATTTCTGCTCTTTCTCGTAGTACTCCAACGCCGTATCGTTCAGTTTGGTGACCACATAGACCTTGGGAATCTCCGCTCCTCCGTTGTCCATCAGATGAATCTCCGTGAGGCTGCCTGAGGTCTCGAAGAGGTACTTGAACCAGCCGTTGCCTTTTGGCTTGAGGTCCGCCTCGAAAATATCCTCCGCCTCGTCCCATTCGCGGCCGTAGAGATAACCTGTCTCGTCCGACTGCTCGGTGGTGAAACGTACATAATGTTCGGTGTTGTTTTCCTGCCACAGCCCCTGCAGATCACTCAACTGGTACGACGGCGTAGTCTTGTTGAACATGTCGCAACTCGCCAAAGCCATTCCTACTACGGCGAGAAGCAGGAATCTGAAATTTGAAATCATAAATCTGACATTCATAACTATGCTTTTTCAATTTTAATATTCACGTTATATCCGTCCATCTCAATCAATTGACAATTGAGAATTGAAAATTGAGAATTGAGAATGAGCGAAGTAGCCAGCACCTGCGAAGCGATATACTCGCCGCAATGGAGGACGGCGTTATGGATCTCCGGACGGTCTTCCAGCACGATAGCAATGCGGTCGGTGATCTCCAGACCGGAGGACTTACGGAGGTTCTGGATGCGGTTGATGAGTTCGCGCGCAATGCCTTCTTCAATCAGTTCGTCGGTCAGTTCGATATCAAGGGCTATCGTCAGGATGCCGTTGTTGGCAACAAGCCAACCGGGCATGTCTTCCGTCAGAATTTCCACATCTTCGGGCACTATCGTGCAGTTGAAAGTTGAAAGTTGAAAGTTGAAAGAACCTTCGGTTTCCATCTTCGCGATGTCGTCCTGGGACATGGCGTTGATAGCCGCAGCAAGGGCTTTCATGTTCGCGCCGACTTTCTTGCCCAGGACCTTGAAGTTCGGTTTGATCTTCTTGACAAGGCGTATCTCCGATTGCTCTGCAGGAACGATGACAAGTTCTTTGACGTTCACCTCGGATTTGATGAGGTCCGCCACATGGAGGAGCGCGTCTGTCGTCTCCTGGTCGGGTGTCGGTATGACGGCTTTCTGCAGCGGCTGGCGGACGTTCTTCTCCGCGCGTTTGCGGAGCGAGAGGATCATCGAGGTAGCCTGCTGCGCGAGGTACATCTGGCGCTCCAGCGTAGTGTCAATAAGCGTCTCGTCAGCCTTGGGCCAAGTGCTTAAATGCACGGTTTCATCGGTCAAATCGCGGTAGAGACGGTCGGCGTAGAACGGTGCGTTCGGCGCCATGAGTTGAGCCACGGTCTTGAGACAGGTGTAGAGGGTTTCGTAAGCCGCTTCTTTGTCGGCGTTCATCTCTCCGCCCCAGAAACGCTTGCGGTTCAGACGCACGTACCAGTTAGAGAGGTCGTCCTGTACGAAATCCGAGATAGCACGTCCTGCTTTGGTAGGTTCGTATGCCTCGTAGGCTTCCGTCACCTCTTTGATGAGAGAGTTCAGTTTGGATAGGATCCAGCGGTCGATCTCGGCATACTCTGCTTTTTCTCCCGTATCTCTCCCGTTCCGATTCTCTCTCGTTAGTGTCTCGTTAGTCTGATTTGGCGTATTACCCCAGCCATCCACGTTCGCGTAGAGGGCAAAGAAACCATAGGTGTTATAGAGAGTTCCGAAGAACTTACGGCGCACTTCATCCACTCCTTCGGGATCGAACTTCAGGTTCTCCCACGGGCTGGAGTTGGTCAGCATATACCACCTTACCGGATCGGCTCCGTACTTGTCGAGAGCTCCGAACGGATCCACGGCGTTGCCGAGACGTTTGGACATCTTGTTGCCGTTCTTATCGAGCACCAGACCGTTGGAGATGACGTTCTTGTACGCCACCGTACCTTCTATCATCGTGTGGATGGCATGGAGCGTGAAGAACCATCCTCGGGTCTGATCCACGCCCTCGGAGATGAAGTCCGCCGTGCGCGGCAGGTCGGCGTTCTCGAACGGATAGTGGTTCTGGGCATACGGCATAGCGCCCGAATCGAACCATACATCAATGAGGTCGAGTTCGCGTTTCATCGGCTTGCCGGACGGGGAGACAAGGATGATTGAATCCACGTACGGACGGTGAAGGTCAATCACAGAGGGGTCATAGTTCGCCTTGCTGTAATCGCCCGGTTTATGGTTCGGCCAAGGGTTGGATTTCATGAAGCCCGCCTTGACAGATTTGTCGATTTCATCGAATAATTCCGCGATCGAACCGATACATATTTCTTCGCTTCCGTCCTCGGTGCGCCAGATAGGCAGCGGTGTTCCCCAATAACGGGAACGGCTGAGGTTCCAGTCATTCAGGTTATTGAGCCACTGGCCGAAACGTCCTGTGCCGGTTGATTCCGGCTGCCAGTTGATGGTCTTGTTGAGGGCAATCATCTCCTCGCGCGCCTTGGTGGACTTGATAAACCAACTGTCCAGCGGGTAATAAAGCACCGGTTTGTCGGTACGCCAGCAGTGCGGATAAGTATGCACATGTTTCTCGCTTCGCAGGAGCCGTCCGTCCGCTTTCATCTCCAGACAGAGGTGCAGGTCGAGTGTCTCGGCTTTCGCGGCAGCCGCCTCGTCGTACTTGCCGTCCACGGTGAACTGCGGGTCATAGGCGTTCTTCACCCAACGGCCTGCATATCTGCGGTAGAGTTCGTCGTTGACGTTGGCTTTGTACCACTCCTCGTCGAGGTCCTCTACGTTCCAGTATTTACCGGTGAAATCGACCATCGGACGGGGTCCGTTGTTCTTGGTCTGCATATACAGCCCCGGCACGCCGGCTGCATCGGCTACTTTCTTATCGTCGGCACCGAACGTAGGCGCGATATGCACGATACCCGTACCGTCCTCGGTAGTGACATAATCACCCGGAATGACGCGAAATGCTCCCTCGCCCGGATTGACCCACGGGAAGAGCGGCTCGTATTCGAGGCCAACGAGGTCCTTTCCTTTATAGCGGGCGACGATCTTAGGCTCCAGCGGTTTGCTTTCTTCGTCCGTTCCGCAGAGTTCTTTGCGATAAGCATCCAGACGTGCTTCGGCAAGGATGATATGGTCGCCGGCAGGCGTCTCCACCTCCACGTAGTCAATCTTCGGTCCCACACAGAGAGCCGTGTTGGAAGGCAGCGTCCAAGGCGTCGTCGTCCAGGCGATGATAAATCTATTTACCATTTGACCATTTACCATTTGGTCATTGGGTTTGAGTTTGAACCTCGCGGTGCAGGTGAGGTCCTTGACGTCGCGGTAGCAACCGGGCTGGTTGAGCTCGTGTGACGAGAGACCCGTTCCGGCGGCAGGCGAGTACGGCTGGATGGTATAACCCTTATAGAGATAGCCTTTCTTGTACAGCTCCTTGAGCAGGTACCACAGCGTCTCGATATACTTGTTATCGTAGGTGATATAAGGGTTGTCGAGGTCCACCCAGTAGCCCATCTGCTTGGTGAGGTTGGTCCATTCTTTGGTGTATTTCATCACCTCGCGGCGGCATGCAGCGTTGTATTCATCCACGCTGATCTTCTTGCCGATATCCTCTTTGGTGATACCTAACATCTTCTCCACGCCTAACTCCACCGGCAGACCGTGGGTGTCCCAACCGGCCTTACGGCGCACCTGATAGCCCTGCATCGTCTTGAAACGGCAGAACGTGTCTTTGATGGTCCTCGCCATGACATGGTGGATACCCGGCATGCCGTTGGCAGAAGGAGGACCTTCGAAAAAGAGGAACTGCGGATGTCCCTCACGGGTAGTGATACTTTTCTCAAATAACCCCTCTTGCTCCCATTGCGCCAGCACCTCGCGGCTCAACGCGGGCAAGTTCAACTGTTTGTATTCGTTAAAATGTTTCATATATGTTGTTTGTGATTTTAATCTATGCTTGATAATTGCGTCCGTAGGAACGGTATGTGTCTTTTTCTATCTCGATAACAGGCTCTTCCCACCGGTCAAGAGGATCCAACCGCCACTCGATATATTTGATCTTCATTCCTCTGTCGAGCCACTGCTTCTCGTAGTGCGTCTGTAGCGCACGCGCATCCTTGAAAACACCGATGGAATCGAGCGAATCGGCATATAAATCATCCGTCTGCGCCACTACCGGATAGGGGTTCAGCCGCAGCATCTCGGTCGTATAGGTATATAGGAACGGGCTGTCGGTCTTCAGATGAATCAGACCGCCGGGTTTCACGATCCGGTGATAGCGCTGCATGAAATAAGTGGATGTAAGACGCTTGGTGGCTTTCTTCATCTGCGGGTCGCAGAAAGTAATCCATATCTCATCCACTTCACCGGCAGCAAAAAACTCCGTGATAAACTCTATATTGGTGCGCAGGAACGCTACATTCTTCAATTCCTTGATCTCCGCCTCTTTGGCTCCCGCCCACATACGCGCGCCTTTGATATCCACTCCGATAAAATTCTTCTCCGGATACCGTTCCGCCAGTCCTACCGTATATTCGCCTCTGCCGCATCCCAGCTCCAGCACAACGGGGTTCTCATTATGGAAATAGCGGTCGCGCCAGTGTCCCGCCAACTCCGGGTCATACGGCGGCTGGAAGACATTGTGGAACGTCTCCATCTCCGCAAATTTCTTTAGTTTGTTCTTGCCCATTTCCTTCTACCTTTCATTTTTCACCCTTATCACCTCTATCCCCACATCGGTCACGCCGCGCAGGAGCGAATCCCTCATTCCGTGCTGAACGGCGAAATAATACCGCCCGGTATCGGGGAAATGATAATTCTCCTCCAGCAGAACGGGCATTTCTATAAAGCCATGGTGTTTGTCTCCGAGCCATCGGCCTCTGTCATCCGCCAGATAAAACTCGACCGTATCCATGTACTGTCTGTTGCCGCGCACAAAAAGCCACATATTCTGATACGGATAGCGCTCCGTATGACGGACGTAGAGCAGGATATCATAAGCCGCCTCCCGGTCCGCTATGTTGAAGGCAAATTCCGGCAGTTGGTTTTCGTCCCATTCACCCGATGGAATCGCGACAAATTCGCTATACACGATATCGTGCCTGCAGGATGTCAGAAGGCATATACCCCCTATCAGCAAACCAATCGCGAGCCGTAAATTGTTCATCGTAAATGGCTTCATCGTCTGGGGTGTTTTTTCTTTTTTCTATCAAACCTCGTCAGCTCGCCATGGCCCGTCTGGTATCCGATCTCCGCTTCCGCGGCACGGTTGGCTTCCAAAGAGACGGGTTTCTCTCCGCGGCGGTTCATCGCGATCACCTCATGGGCGCGCGCAGCCGTCAGAGTCACCAGATTAGCCGGTATATGCTGGTCGGTGGAATACGTAATGGTGCCTGCCAGCGGATCGGTCGAGAAGACATAATAGGTAGCGTCCTTCGTCTCCAGAGTCTGATGGCGCGGCGGCAATGCCTTGGAAGCATCCTCATAGACCGGCACTTCGTAGTTCAGACAGCATTTGAGTTTGGCGCACATGCCTGCCAGTTTCTGCGGGTTGGGGGATATGTTCTGCAACCTTGCGGCGCCGGTACCTACCGACGAGAAGTTGATCATCCATGTGGAGCAGCATAACTCACGCCCGCATGGTCCTGTTCCGCCGATACGTCCCGCCTCCTGACGCGCTCCGATCTGCTTCATCTCCACGCGGATGCGGAACGTTTCTGCATAGACCTTGATCAACTGGCGGAAGTCAACCCGCCCGTCTGCGATATAGAAGAAAATCGCTTTCGATCCGTCGCCCTGATATTCCACATCGCCTATCTTCATCTCCAGCCCGAGCGATTTGGCCAGTTGGCGGGCTTTGATCATCGTCTCCTGTTCGCGCGCGTGCGCTTGCTCGGCACGGGCGAGATCTTCCTCCGTCGCTATACGGATCACCTGACGGATCTCGTAACGGGAAGCGTCTATCTTGTTTTTCTTGATCTGCAGCTCTACCAGCTTGCCGGTCAGCACCACCTCGCCCAGGTCGTACCCCGGATTGGCCTCTACCACCACTTTCACGCCTTTCTCCAACGGGAGGTGCGCGCTGTTATGGAAATAGCCCTTGCGTGTGTTCTTGAACTGCACCTCTATCAGGTCTGTCAGTTGGGTATTCTCCGGCAGGTCGCTCAACCAGTCGCATACGGGCAACATATGCGCTGAATTGCGTTTGGTTGCCGCCGCTGCCAGTTCTTGCGGCTCGTTTCCTACTGTATATTTCTTCATTTTCTTGGTTTTTTAATCAATATTATCATTTGCAGACACAGGTCGAAGAAGATCATCTTTGCATTGCCGTTCTGCTCTATTTGCCGTTCCGCCAAGTCGAGTTGGTTCATGATCGCCTCTACGTTGCCGGAATGGATAAAAGGCGCGAACTTAACGGAGAAATTCCGCTCTTCCTCCATCTGGTAATTCAGTTCGGGCTGACCTATATTACGGATAAAATTCTCGCGCACCTGCTGCTGGGCGTACTGCAGAAAATGCTTCTGCTTCTCCCTGCCTGTCGCAGCCATGTCCAGCGACCACTGGCGCAGATGTTTGAGCGACTCGTATTTCTTCTGCGGGTCGCGGAGAACTCCTACCGTATAAGCATCGCGGAAGAGAGCAACGAAATCACGCAGTTCCTGCTGATTTTCCTCGGATTCACCGGCTTTTTTCAGGGCAGCGAGAAAACTGCCGTTCGCTATCCGGGCTATGTCGGTCGTTCTGGAAGCAGCTATACCTCTGCGGACCAAAGCCTCAGCGATAGTCTCCGTCTCCAGCCTCGGAATCCGGACCGTCTGTACGCGCGACAGGATGGTAGCCAGCATCTGCTCCGGATGTTCGGAGACCAGAAGAAAAACGGTCTTCGGAGCCGGCTCCTCCAGTATCTTCAGCAGTTTGTTCGCCGTGGCTGCATTCATCTTCTCCGGTTGCCATATGATCATGATCTTGTAGCCGTCGCCATAGGCCTTGAGGCTGAGTTTGCGCAGGATCTCCCCGCTCTCTTTCTCATAGATCATGCTCTGCTTCGTCTCCACGCCCAAAGCGGCATGCCAGTCATCCAGGTCGAAATAATGTTTCTCCAGGATGATCTTACGCCACGGCTCCAGAAAATCATTGCATGTGTCGGCGGAATCCGTCTTGACAATCGGAAAGACGAAATGCAGATCGGGGTGCTGCAGATGCTGGTATTGAAGACATGTCGGACAACTGCCGCAACTGTCCTCGTCCGTCCTGTTGGGACAGTTCAGATACTGGGCATAAGCCAGAGCCAGCTGCAGTTTGCCGATCCCCGATATGCCGGTAAACAGCTGCGCGTGGGGTATTCTGCCCTCACGCACCGCCTGACGCAACTGCGCTTTCGTCGCCTCCTGTCCTATGATCTCCTTGAAGAGCATTCAGTTATCGGAATTCAGTTTTTCAGCTCTTTTTGGAGTGCCTCTACCATCTCGGCGTACTCGGCATCGGAGAGATAGACTTTGCCCGGGTTCATCTGGAAGGTGCCTCCGTAATCCGGACCGTCCACATATTTGGGAGCCAGATGGAAATGCAGATGGCTTAATTTATCGGAAAAAGCGCCATAGTTGATCTTCTCGGGATGGAATAATTTCTGCATCGCGCGTGTCACATCGGCTACGTCCGCCATAAAGAGATTGCGCTGCTCGTCGGACAGCTCGTTCAGGTCATTGACATGCCCGTCATATGCCACCAGACAGCGGCCGTGATAGGTCTGCTCCTTAAATAAAAACGCGCGCGACACGCGCAGGTGCGCGATCTCTATCATCAAATTGTGCAAAGTCTCATTGTTCTGACAATAGAGACAGTCTTTCGGATCGGAATACATAATCTTTGATATTTATAGTTTGTAGTTTGTTTTTTGTTACTTGTTTTGCTGTTTGATTCTACCGGCTATGACGGCATTGCGGACCGCCTCGATAGCGGCATTGGAATCCATGTTTCCTTCGGCATCGCGGAACTGATTCAGGTCTATCGGTTCACCGATATACATACGGCAAGGCACGCGGTGGACGAAAGGTTTACCCTTTGGCAACGCCTCGAAACATCCGTCCAGCGAAAGCGGGATGACCGGCAGTCCCAAATCGATGGCTATCTGGAAAGCACCGCGTTTGAACCGTCCCACTTCGCCGTTCAGCGAACGGGTTCCCTCCGGGAAGATCACGGTGCATACACCGCCTACCAGCTGCTTCTCCACCTCTTTGAGGCTCTCCATCGCGGCTTTGGCATTGCGGCGGTCGATAAAGATATGTCCGGCGGCTTTGCATCCCGTCCCTACAAAAGGCACCTTCCGCAACTCCGCTTTCATCAGCCATTTGAAGATCACCGGCAGCCAACCGTAGATCAGCCATACGTCGAACATCGACTGGTGATTCGACACAAACACATAACTCTGACCCGGCCGGATATGCTCCGCGCCCTCTACCGTCACCGGCAGAAACATCAGCCACAGAAACGAGCGGGACCAGAACTGCTGTACTTTATGCACAAACTCCGCATTCCGCCAATGAACGGTACAGATGGTGAAAACAGCCGTGAAGACCGTCAGCACACACAGTATCGGCCAAGCGACCAGATACTGGTAAATGATATAAAACGGTTTTAGTATGCTTTTCATTTTCTATTCTCAATTCTCAATTCTCAATTCTCAACTTCTGTCACTCCTTGTCATATTTCTGCATAAACCCGCGGTAGAGCGCGCATATACGACGTATCTCCTCCCATTGCTCGTCCGGCAGTTTGGTGCCTACCACCTCCACTACACGGCCTGCAGCGATAGTACCTATCTCGGCGCATCGGCGGATATCGAAACCGTCCGCCAGAGCATGCAGGAAGCCGCCTGCGAAATAGTCTCCGGCACCGGTGGAGTCCGTACAGGATGTGGTGATCGCGCCAATATGGTGACGCTTGCTGCCCTGCTGTATGTACGAACCGTTCTTGCCTACTTTCACAACCGCTATATCGCATTGCTCCGCTATCATCTGGACGGACTCTTCCGGATTGAGATGCGTATAGGCGAACGACTCGTCCTCGTTGGCAAAGACAATATCCACATACTGCTTCACCAGATTCTTGAGGAAAGCATGGTTCTCGTTTATCACATTATAGGACGCCAGATCAAGCGAGACCATACACCCGGCTTCTTTCGCCAGACGGACGGATTTCTCCAGCAGTTCATGGTTCTGCACCAGATAGCCCTCCAGATGGAATATATCGAAGCCGTTGAAGGCATCCTTGGAGATATCGTCCGCGCATAGTTCCGCCGCGGCTCCCAGATACGTAGCGAAGGTGCGCTCGCCATCCGGAGTGACCAGCACGATAGAGAAACCGGACATGGCGTCCTGCGAGAGCAACAAGATCGGCTTCACGCCGTTCTTCAGCATATCCTCGCGGTAGAAATCACCGACCTCGTCATTACCGATCTTGCCGATGAATGCCGCTTTGCCGCCCAACGACGCAATACAGTTGATCGTGTTCGAAGCAGAACCGCCCGCCACCATACGTTTACGAACCGAGAGAAAGCGATACTGGATCTGCTCCGCCTGGTCTCTGGAAATAAGGTTCATGCTCCCTTTCGGAAATCCCAGTTCACGCAGATCGTCTTCGCTCACCTGCAACAGGATGTCCGTCAGAGCATTTCCTAAACCTAAAATCTTTTTCATTTTTATCCTTTTTTGGCCTGTTTTCGGGGTTTTTAGTAAAAAAACGGCGCCAAGATGTCATTTTTTTGCAAAAAAACTTGCACATATGAAAAAAAAGCAGTACTTTTGCACCCGCTTTCGAAAAAAGAGAGCACAGACACGCTTCCTTAGCTCAGTCGGTTAGAGCATCTGACTGTTAATCAGGGGGTCCTAGGTTCAAGTCCTAGAGGGAGCGCAAAGGCATCTACAGACGTAGATGCTTTTTTGTTGTTTCTTTCATTCTTTCAAATAGCACCGGCGGAATGTTTTTTCATAAAAAAACATAATCCGTGTGCAAAGGTACTACAAAAAAATGACATATGCAAGCATATGCCATTCTTTTTGCGAAAATTATACTGAAATTGCGTCTTTCTACTCAATTCGCCTGCCCAGTATATCAAATATACCGTCCTCTGTCACTAACAGCAGCTGACCGTCCCGGAACAGGACAGAAGCGTCATCGACCACCGTCTTGTCGATGCCGGTAGGGGTCTGCGCCTCCGGGTTAGACGGAATTATCGGCGGTGTGGGGATGATCTCGTTGCCTCCGCCTTTCAGTTCGCCTTCATACCCCAGCGTAGCGAAATCGCCCACATACACATGGATAGGCGTGCCGTTTGCGTCCAGTACGGACAGCACGTAGTTATACCGCGAGGCTTCATCCAGACCCGTCACTTTGAAAGAGAGGGTATAGGGAAGGCTGCTGTTCGCTCCGCCCGCAGGTGCATCTCTCCTGCCCGGCGCAGAGAAGTTGATTCCGAGCAACTGACCGCGGGGCCCCAATGTCAGTTTGCAGAACACCGCGCCGTCCTTGTAGATGTCAATCTGGTAGGCGTGTGCAGCGGAGTCGGTAGGCCAGGTGAAGTCCGCTGTCGTTTCCGCCGCATCGACGATGACTGTTCTCTGTATCATCGCCGAGTCGGGTACGTCGCTCATGCGGAACCTGCCCCAATAGGGGTGCTCGCTGTACAGCTTGCGGCTGTCAGGAAGGACGGAGAGCCATGCGCTGTCCGGAATATCCGCCAGTGTCCCTTCGGAGACACTCGGAGGGGTGGCAGCCCATACTGCTATATGCGTGACGGCACTATCCCCTTTGAAGGCGTTATCTCCGATAAGAACGACGTTTTTGCCGATACTCAACTCCTTGAGACCGCTCCAGTTCTCAAACGCGTTCGTGCCGATAGAGATCACCTTGTCGGGAATGACGAGGGTGTCTTGCTTTTTTATTCCGGAGAAAGCACTTCCTCCTACCATCGTCAAAGCCTCAGGAAGTACGATGGAATCGAGGGAAGAACAACCTGAGAAAGCATTGTCTCCGATGGTCGTTGCACCCTTAGGAAGATGAACGCGCGCCAAAGAAGTACACCCGGCAAAACACGAAGAACTGACCGCTGTCATGCCATCCGGCAGAACAATCCGCGTAATCTTGCTGCAGTTCTGGAATGCTTGCTGGTAAATGGCTGTCAGGGTTGATGGCAGGACTACCGTGTCCAGTAGGCTGTTTCCCATGAAAGCACCTTGACCTATCCACTGCACGCCTTCGGGCAGCACCACCTTCTTCATTCTTGACCATTGGCATAAATGGGTCGGTACAAACTCCACATCCGGACCGAAGATAAAATCCCCGTTCCAATAGCAGTAAAGATTATAGAACACAGACGAAGAAGCCGGCGGGTTCTTGGCGTTCCAGACAATAACAGGGCTGCTATGGATGCACCACGAAATCTGCTTGGAGGAACGGAACGTAGCAGGGAAGAACAACGTATCTTGCAGTGGAATAGTGGCTACGCTGTTCATGTCGTACACGGCACGGTTGGGTTCTCCGTCAAAGATACTGCCGTCGATCACCTCCAGACAGTCCGACCACCGGACGGATTTCAGCCCGTAGCAGTTCTCGAATGCCATCTGGCCGATGTATTTGACCCTTTTCCCCAAGTCGCATTTCACCATCGTTGTGCAATTGGCAAAGGCAAACTGTCCCACGGTATCTACCGAGTTGGGCAGTTTGATCTCTTTCAGCTTATAACATTTCTCAAACATGTACGCCGGTATCTTCGTCACGCCTTCCGGTATCTCGCATGCCGTCAGGTTCCACCAGTCGCGGAAGGTGGCGCCGCTGAATCCCGTCAACCCTTCCGGCAGAGAAATCGTCTTGCACGAATTATAAGGATAATAGGTCTTGTAATCCGTCGCCCATGACGAGGCCTGAAGCACCTGTTTGTTCCACCAGAGGCTGTCCACTGTGTTCTTCAACTCGCCGTACCCCTCAATGGTCATATGCGCCGTCTCCGTGTCGTACGACCATGTCAGATGTTCGCCGCACACCCCCTCATACACGGTTGCACGGCTCATTCCGGCTATAAACACCAGACATACAATCAATAATAAGTACTGCCTTTTCATAAGTGTATATATTTAATTCGTTTTTCGCGATCCGTAATTCTTATTGTGCGATTTTATTGCCCCGGACATCGTACATCTGTCCTCCGCGGATCAGATAGATATGTCCGTCTCTTAGGAACTTGTGTACATTCTCTTTTTCCCCGATGAAATCGATATCTTCTGTACCTTCATTCGCTCCTTTTGTGCGGAATGAACCGTGGGTGGATTCAAATGCTTTTTCCTCAGCATTGCGTCCCACTACGGTGTACCAATACTGCGTTCCTGGCGTCAAGCCGTCCAAGGTATAGGTGAATTGTTCCACTTCGGCATATTTCTTCGGTGCATGACGTACAAAATTGATAGAAATCACCCTTCCTGTTTTGTCAAACACCACATAGCAAATCTCTTCTGCTTGCGCCGCGTCTCTGTACACATGCAACACGTATGTCTCCGCGCCTTCTACTGCTCCCCATGTAAACATCGCACTTGTCTCTTCCGGCTCGATGGATACGGGCATTCTGTCTTCTTGGAGACCTTCGCGCAATGCCGTGTAATGATACTCGCTTATCGAGTTGGCATAATGGTTGGTAAAATCAACATATTGGATCTGTTTGATACGTCTGTCGGCTACAGGACTGAAAGAAGGTCTGTTGTTTATGATGCGCTCTTCTTTCATGCCGTACGATGCAGGAGAAAGTACCGGTTCCTCCGACAAAGAATTGCCGTAACTGAACGCCCATTGTTGCGCATCTTCTATTCCGCGTTCGCAGGTCCCGCCTTGTGCAATCAGAGACAGCACATTGCCCTCTTCGTCAAACTCCGCCCGCTTGCTGTAGGCATTGATGGACACGCCGGAGCAATACAACTCGTTTTTAACGGTGTTCCAGGTGTAGTTGTCCGCCGTCGTCCAGTCCTCCGCGTCACCTGCATAGTAATAGACGGCTCTTGTAGCAGGTCGCAGACCGGTCTTTTCCGCGTTGATGGCAAACGTCGTTCGCTCCACCACGCGCTGCAAATCGTCCAACACGACATAGTCTTGATACTCAGGCACATGCTGCGATTTCCATGTTTCATCATTCCTGTCATATGTACCCCACTGAATCACACCATACCATTTCGGGTCTTCGTCATTGCGATAGTAATAGACATATCGCATGTTTGGCACATTATATCCGATATTCGCTGTGTAATATGTGATACGCTCTTTGATTCGTCCCTGCTCATCGTAAGTCAGATCATTGTGGCGCATGGTTTGCGTAAGAACGATTTCATCGCCTTCCCAGCCGTAAGTCTCTACGTACAGCAGAATACCTTCCTTCGAATACGAACTGTAATCTTTGGTATTTTTGGTATCCTTATAGAGTTTCCATGTTCCCGCAGCCGTGTCTTTGTCCATCTCTATTTTCCGCGCCAAATCGGCGGTGGTGTCGTTCGGGAAATAGCTGTATTTCGTCCAATGCAGCGTATCCGTCAAAGTGCGGTTGATATCAATCGCATATTCCGCCTTTTCCTCCGGACGGTTGTACTCGTCGCGCTTGTAAAGGTCGATATAGCCGCGATTCTCTCCATACGGGCTGTAGAAATAGCCCAGATACTCACCAACCGCATTATAATAGGCGCGGTTGTTGACGTGGTAACCTTCATCATAATCTACTATAGAAATGCCGCTTGTCGTTGCAACAGGAATCCGCTCATACGCCTGCAGCGCTTCATTATATGTAAAGGTATATATCAACCCCGTGTTCCAAGTCCCGTTATTGCTTAGTCCGTCGTATCGGATAGAGGACATGGGTTCGCCGTTTTCACCGAAACTTACCTGTGTATAGCGGCATGAACTATAGTCTGTAATCCATTTCTGCATTTCTGCGTTCCATGTCTCCCGAATCGAATAGATATTGTCAAAACCATAGCGGTATGTTTTGGTCGTGATGCGCCGGAGGGAGCCGTCAGTCCATTGCTGCATAGTGGTAGTAAGCGTATATTCAGGCGTCATTTCTGAAGTAGTGATCCACTCGTCTATTCCTGGACGCTTCTCCTGAGTCTTGGAGTAAACTGTTTCTCCCCCGTTGCCGTATTCCGTCCGCTTGACCGTCCAAATGCCGTTTTGCAGCGTCGTGTCCAGACGCAGCGTGCAACGGTTTTCCGCGTCGTAACTATAAACGGAGTTGGAATAAGCCGTCAGTACACTGTCCGTACTGTATTTCCACGAACGCACGTGTTGCGGATATTCCTTGTTGCCGGTTGCGGTTTTCTCCACTAAATATTCCTCCTCGCGCTCATCTCCCGTCACGGTCTTCCGGGTAAATACATCGTCCAGATATATCTCCGTCGTTGTGGTCTTTACGCCGGATCGGGTTGCCCAACTCGACTTGCCGGTGATACGTCCGCTGCGGTAATAGGTCTCGTTACCGTTATAGCTGCTTCCCTCGTATGTGCGGATGATGCCGCCGTTCTCATTATACTCCGTTCCGCTTTCCAGACTACCATCATCGTCCCATACTTTCTCTTGTATCCATAACCGGTGATTGCGGTATTTGTTGCGGCCGTATGTATTCCATTGGTTTTTCCATTTCTGTTCTTTAGTATTGAAATAATAACTGATGGATTCCAAGGTCGAGTCCGTCTCCGCATGGTAATAGCGCATAGAGGGCTGCCAGATACCCGATGAATCCATACGATAAACCGAGTAATCATAATTACGGATTTGTCGAATCAGATGACCTTCCTCGTCAAAAATATTACGATAGGTGTCATACGCATAGTCATAACGCTGGCTCAATTCAAATGCAGCCTCATCCACTTTCTGCAAATCGGAGATATTGAGAGAGGAATCGATCAAATTCTCCTCGTTCCAGATCATCCGCATTGGAAAATTATACGAATATACGGTATGCTTGCCTTCTTCGCCGAAATCACGATAGACGTACTTACCGCTATACGGGTTGAGGCGGTAATACTGATCGGTCGCATTGATATAATGAATCTGAGTATAGGTCTCTGTCATACTGTCCGGCGCGTAGAAGTAATTCACATCATCTACCTGGGTTCCGAGGTAACTGCCGTCTTCACTTTCAAGCACTACTGTGTTGAGCTGGATTCCGTCCAACCGCCATGCGTAACGATCGGATAAATCCTCCTGCGCGTAGGCGCACGTTCCTTTTAATACCATTCCTGCTACCAACAGCAGACCCAAAATGAAACTCTTTTTCTTAGCCGCAAGGGCACGATTTAGTAAAAACTTTTTCATGCGATTTTAAGTTTTAAAATTCGATGCAAAATTACTGCTTTTCGCGCACATATGCAAATTTTGCAGTTGTACGAGGTATTTTTGGCAGATTTGTAACGTCTTGAATATCAGGAGGTTGCAAATTTCGCTCTCGGAAATAGTTGTACGCTCTTCTGCAAGGGGTTGAAAAATGAGGTTTTGTTAGATGAAATTCTACCGGTTCGAACGAAATTTCCTCCGAAATCCGCTTTAAACGCTCCTCTGCGACACAGGATGTTTCTTGCTCCTCTTTTGCTCTTTCAGCCTCAGCTTTCAGTTCGCGGTAGATAGCGACGTACGTATATTGGTAGAAACGCGAGTAAGGTTTCATGCCTTCTTCGGGTTTCGCGCCGCCTTTGAAGACGGTATAATAATGCCTGAAGAACCGCACACGCCATTCGAGGGCTTCGATGGAATGGTCTTTCTCCAAAGCGTGCGCCTGCCGCTGCGCCTCTTTGATCAGTTCACGGTTCGCTACGCACGCCGCAGACCAGTGTTTCGGGAAATGGTAGGTATAGAGTTGGAGCAGTCCGTTGTGCTCCGGAGCGTGGCGGACGATGATGTGCTTGCGGTAACGGCGGCCTTCTTCGACCGTGTTCATCGCGCCCCAGAAAGCATCAATGCCATCCACCGGCACAAAATAGCGCACTCCCCGTGTGTGAAGAGCGGAAACGTCTGAAGGCGGCAAAAAATACGAAATTGCGCTATTCAAACGGCTTAGAACGTGCGTTTTCAAGTGCTTTGGCATGTGTCGTAACGTATTGTATATGTGTTAATTATATCGTGTTCAAATCGAGCATTGTCTAGGATTAGTCCTTTGCGGACTTTATTTTGACCCTTTCCGGGTCCTTGTTGGACTAGGTAGAGGCAGACTAGCGGACGAGGCAGAGGCAGGTCAAAGGAAGTGGGGCTATGACTTTCTAAATTCGGTGCAAAGGTACAAAAAATATTTGAAATATGCAAATTTTGGGAAGCAAAAATATGTCTTTTTAGGCAGAAATAAGGACAAAGGAAGCCGGATAGTATCCGGCACAATAGACGAAGCAGAAAACGGCGGCAAAAATGCCACCGAGAGGAACAACCCAAGCCCCCTAGCCCCCTGAAGGGGGGAGAAAGGGCGGGCGAAGAGGAAACCTGCGCGAGAAGGGATAACAAGCCCCCCTAGCCCCCTGAAGGGGGAGAAAGGGCGGGCGATAATATCGCCCTGAAATGGACATTGAGGACGGCAAAGCCGAATCCAAATTAAATTTGGATGCAATGGACAAAGAAAGAGCCAGCCAGGTCGGATGAGAGGCTGGATAGAGGTATAAACTCGGCAAATGTGTCAAGAGTTGAATCAATAAAATAATTATTGCATGATATTCGTTACTACATCTACCGGCAAGACTTCGTTTACTTGCCATTTTAGCCCGATTAATTCACATAATCTATCTACTATTGGAGCTGCTGAGGCAGAATCCACTAAATCAAAAGAACAGATGTATATTGCAAAAATCAAAAGAATAATTTTGTAATTGCTGAGCCATGATACAAGATTGTCAAACTGTTGTTTCATTGCACTTTCCTTCGATGAATAGACGACTAAAAACAAACATATTTGGCAGAAACAATATGCAAAGGTCCATCGTAGATAATCAACCGCCATAATATATGCTGGCAATATAATCAAATGGAGGGATACTTGCATAAGTATATAGCACAATCGCTCGCTTTTGTTCGTGGCATTTTTTATGACGAGTAGCCATGGAGTCCATAGCATTACCCATAATGGCGCAAAAACAATAAGTGTGAGGACAAATCTCGCAATATTGTATTTCCATATAGGTGCTACATAAGCAGTTATATGCTCTGATAATTTAGCATAGAATTCATAATATAGCGCTGGTTTCCACGATAGAGCAGAAATAGATTCGGTTGTACGTGTTTGTAGTTGATGATAATATGTTTCGAAATCAATATTCATTGTGCTAAAGAAAGCGATAGCACAGAAAAGCACAAAGAGACATAATGTTATTGCCGAGTACAAAGCAATATTCTTTTTTCTACCCCTTTCATTAACAAATATATCATAGATAAAAAGCGCAAAGATCAACGGGAAATATATATTACAGAATATATGATGTGTCAGGCATGCCGTGCATAGTATCAGAATAGTGAACAAATAGTAAAACCAAGTTCCCCGATGTTTGATATAAAGATAAAGGAAACAAAGAACGGCAGTACACAAATAGAAATCTACACACGCACTATTTATGATTCCGATAAAAGAATATGGAGATAATAAATATATAGCGATGAACAAAGTTACAGCAAATTGATTTGTTTTATGCTGCCGAATAGTTTTTCCCAAAAACCACGCAAACAGACCTATCATTAATGCCAATACACTATAAATTAACGGGAAGATATGTCTCTTACGCACAACTTCCGGAAACCACAGGCTACAAATCTCTCCTAATAGTTTTTTTCCTCCAAATCCGGTAGAATAATCCGTAAAATAAAACGACGTGTGGTAAGAATCTATGCCTCTTTGCATGATTAACACCGGAATGCACAGAAGGAGAACTAATATCTCCGGCGCATATTTCTCACAAAAATCTAAAATCTTTTTCATATAGCAAATTGTTTAGATATATTCATTGCGGCAGCCATAGCTGCATCCATGTTATAGTATTCCCAATCCGCAAAACGGCCTGTCATATAGAAGCCATGTTCGGAAAGTGTTCGTTTGAGAGAGGCTATCATTTCACGCGTGTCTTTTTGCTGGATAGGATACGTATATTGGTTGTACTTATGAGTGATATATTTAGGACGCAAAGGAATACGAGCCAAATTATCAATAATTGCATCTTGACTTATCTCGTCAGTAAATTCCACCGTGGCTGTTATTCGATTCGCAGGTATATGGCCATTATTGGAAACAGCGAAGTTACCCGTACAAATAATGCGGTGTGCCTCGTACTTATCATCCGGCAAATAAATCCATGAATAAGGATTAGCGTCTATCTCGCAGAAAACAGCCGTTGTTCCATGATATTGCAATGCTTCGATTGGCTGCGTAAAGGACAACATATCAACTCCTTTCACAAGATGCGGAATACCTTTAATATTCCCACAGAAGATTATGCTATCAAACATCTCATCATTTATAAACCATTTCTCTTTGTTTCGTTCAATCTGTTCTATGGATGCGTTATAGCGAATATCTAATCCGCTTGCCAATCGATCTACAATCAGTTGTGATCCGTTTTGTTTCTCATAGAAGAATGAACTATGTACGAACTGCTTTTCTGCAACTCGATTGAAATTATTATAGATGATTTCCTCGACCGTTGGCATCGGTAATTTTCCGGCAAGCCAATCGATAGGTACATCCGCCAAACTTCTTCTCCAGACTTTCTTGTTGTATGGCTCGAAATAGAGATTATATAATGTAGCACCAAAACGTTGTTGCAAAAAGTCCTTGAAATTCTCTATGGGGTGTGAGTTTGTTTTGGACATTGTGAGCAAGTCTTGAATAAAAGTTTTCTGCAAGGATTCTTCAAGTAAATATGCAAAGTTCTCTATCGGATAAGGAATTTGTTGGCCGTTTGGCAGAAAAATAACAGAGTTACGGTCCGTTTTATGAAATTCTGTATCTTTGTGGAATTGCTGCCAAAACCAATCCAATACCTGTTGGTTCTTCGTATTAAAGACATGGCCTCCACAAGTATGGAACAATGAACCATTGACTCGTTCGCAACGTATCAAACCACCCGCCTTTGATTCTCGTTCAAAGACCACTACAGTTGCTTTTTCGCGCAGTAATTGTGCCGCCGTTAGACCGGAGACTCCGGCTCCTATGATTGCTATTCTTTTCATTTGGAGTGTAATAATATTTTACGGGCGAAGAAATTATAAAATAGAGTTATACCTGCCGCAATTAGTTTGGATGCCATAAACCATATTCCAAAAGCATCCGTAAACAACCACATTAAGAATGCATTAAGAGCCAAGCCCACTAATGAGATGATTACATAGTACATAAACTCAGTTGCTTGCCGTTGTACTTTGTGAAAATCAAAAATCCAATAGGTGCATAGTATCCAATTTAGAATGACACCAATACAGAAAGAAATAGAAGATGAAATCAAATAATGGACTCCACCTAAAGTTGTAAGCAGGTATAGCGTAACAAAATCTATCAACGTGCATGTTCCGCCGACGACAGCGTATTGCACAAATTCCTTGATACTTTTCTTTCTCATAATGCTACTGCTTTTCCGATGAGACGCTGGAAGAAATAGTGAAATAGCACTTCAAAGGAATTACGTATTGCTTTGGAACTTACACGCGGAGATGGAGCCATGTAATGGATGGGGACCTCAATGCATTGCTGGTATCGTAGCAAATAGCGCACTTCCGTTTGGTAAAAATGAGCCTTTGAAAGCAAACCATGTTCTACAAACTTTCGTGCTACATCGGCATGAAATCCCATATAACCGGAAGTCATATCTCGCATATTGGTTCCTAATAGGAGATTGCTCAAAATAGTACCTCCGCGAGAAAGAACCGTGCGACGCCAATTACTGTCGTAAATACTTCCGCCGTTGATGAAACGGGAGCCAAATACGCATTTATGACCTTCATTGAGGCAACGAATAAACTGGGGTAATGCTGCCGGGTTATGGCTGAGACCGCCATCCAACTCTATAATATAATCAAAAGGATATTTTAAGGCTTCTTTGTAACCACGCAGATAAGCATCCACTACATTTTTGTTCTCTGGAGCATATACCGTATGGAATCGTTGATCTTTCTTTTCCAATTCTTGACATAGTTGTAGGGTGTTATCTTTACTTACACGATCAACGACAAAAAACACTTCACCGGACTCCAAATCGTCTAAAACAGATTGGATAGCCGACGTAAACTCTACAAATGTGTCTTCCTCATTAGCTAATGGAGAAACAATCGCAAATGATTTCTTTTTCATATACAGGGTATTCAATTCTACACACAAAAAACGCGGATTTCCTTTAATTGCTTATCCGCTAATTGAGGTCGTAGGAAATACCCATGTTGTCGAATAAGCAATGCAGAAACCCACGCTGTGTATATACAAAACACACGTGCACCGATCAGCACACGTGGGCGTATAAACACCCAATGGGCATCTACTACTGCCTTGTTTTCGAACAACATTATTGAAAGTTCCTACGTTCCAATTAGTCAAAAACAAGCGTTAGTAAACGCCTTTAAATATGTCACAAACCTTCCTAGGCGGAGGCCGCTCCTCCCGTTTCATCGGGAGGACGCTCCGCCCAGCGCAGTTTGCGGGTGCAAAGGTACAACAAAAACTTGAGATATGCAAATAATAATGCAAAAAAAAGCAAGAACCGGCATCAAATGCCGGGCTAATAAACGAAGGAGGATCCGGTCGCAAAAGTGCGACCGAAAGGAACAACCGGCAACGGAGATGCCGGACACAGAACAACGCGAACGAAGGATGAAAGAGAGGGATGGAGGAAGCCGGCAGAGCCGTGTCCAAATGAGATTTGGACGCAAGAGACAAAGGAAGAAACGGAGGCAAAAAAGACGAAGCGAAAAAAGACGCCGGATAATATCCGGCACAATGGACGAAGCGAAAAAAGCCGACTGGCAGTCGGCACAATAGAAGAATCCGGCGGCAAAAATGCCACCGAAAGAAACAACCCGCATATCATGCGGGACAATAGACGAAATAGGCAGGCAAAAAAGGCACAAACTGAAGAATCAAGCATGTTCCTAAAAGGAACAAGCCGCGAGGAAGGATTGAAGAAGATGGCTCGCGTAAGGATGTGCGAGAAGGGAGCACACAGAGCGTAAATAAAAAAACGGGATAGCACCGCAGGTAAATGCCCAAAAGCCGCACATGAATGTGCGGCGCATAGACGCTAATGAGAGGGCGGGCAATTATATTGCCTTGGAAGTAACAAGAAAGAAAAAACAGGGGAGAGAATTAAATGGAAGTAGAAATTACTGCCAATAGCCGGTGCAGCGGCATTTGAATTGGTCTGCGGGGGTAGCAACAGGGAAAAGAAGGGTGATGCGGAGACCAAGAAAGAACATATTGGCGCGCGCTTTGGCTGCTTCGTCCGAGGCGTAGATATGGTTCATGGATACCGAAAGGTATTGCGACCAGTCAGCGGTCGTGCGGGGCGGAAGGGAGGAAGAGCCCGAAAGCATATTTATAACTCCGTACTCGGCGAAAACTCCCACGCGGAGGAGAGGGGCAGGCGCAAAGGCTGAATGGGGATTCATGCGGGGGTTATAACGGGAGGGTTGGATATTAAGACGGAAGGTGTAACCCAGTTCGGCAGCAAGCCGCAGGTCGAAGCGACTGAGCGCGCCAAGGGTACTGGAGAGAGAGTTAGCGGCAGCAGTACCGGAGAGAGAGTTAGCGGCAGCAGAGTTAGAGAAAGAGTTGGCAGAGGTGGAGAGGGGAAGATTTTGGCAGGAACTGACGGGTTCGAAATCATGGTAGCCATGGTTGGGCATGTCTTCAAACCATTCATAGTAACGTCCGTTATAGTCTCCGGCGGTGCGGAGAGCCGCCGTCTCGCGTGCTTGGGCTGCCAAGGCGACAGAGAACTTGAGTCCCGCCAGTAGATACACCCCCGACCAGTTGCCGCCTATCATAAAGGGTATTGTCAGTTGGTGAACAAACAGCCGGTCGGATCTGTTATCCAACAGACCGCGATAAGTGACCGCTATTCCACGGGTGTCTATCATAGAATGGCTAAGCCACTGGCTATCAACCGATTGCACGGGACATTGGAACGTATAATTGAGTCCCGTATGCAGCAACAGATGTCCGTGTTGGTATTGGTATGCCACACCTATCTCACCTCCGCCGGAGAGCCGGGCTTTCGTCTGCGGCATGTCATCCACCGTTTGCACCAACCCGCCGGAAAAAACAGGTCCTACATAATGTTGTGCAAGGGAAGGGGAAAGGGAAGGTGAAAGGTGAAAGGTGAAAAGTGAAAGGAAGAACACCTTATGCGTCATATGTCGGAAAGAGGATCTCATCGTACAATCAGTTTATAAGTGTGTTCTTTCTTGTTGGTCTTCGTGATCACACGGGCGATATAGACTCCTGTAGCACCGGGCGCAAGGACGGACGTGTCTCCGGCGGTAAGGGCGCAACGCATAATCAGACGCCCGAGCGCATCGTACACCCACATTTCCGCATCTTCGGAGAGATGACATTGGATCACTTGGCGTGCATTGACTATCGTCGGATAGAGACTGATATCCGTTTGGAAGGTAGCAACCAGCGGACAGGTCATCGCTTGCGTTCCGTCCGCTTCGGTCAGGAGCGCACTGTATTCACCGCCCATCAGCAACGGACGATAGAGATAAGAATGGGTTTCTCCTGTCAGCGCCACGCCGTTCTCGTACCACTGGAACGCCGTAAAATCATATCCTCCGTTGTAATCATGCGTCAAAACTGCCACCACATCATTCCAAGCCTGCTCCAAGACGGAAGAGGGATAGAGGAGCGTGAACGCAAAAGAAGTGGTATAGAGCGTTTGGGTGTCATGAACCAACGCCACCTCGCAGGTATAGGATCCCGCATGTACGTCCTTATGAGGGATCAGGATATCCGCCTCTTTGGCATGGATATATACGATGGAATCGCGCAAACCTGCGGCTCTGGCTTCATCGGAGAAAGTCAATCGCACCGAGTCCACAAGCCGCGAGAGGGACAGATGAAGCGTAAAGAAATCTCCGTCTCCGCAGCCGCCTTCCCACGACTCTTGCTCCACCGTGAGGGTATAGTCAACATGCAGACTCAATACCCGCAAGCTGTCGCAGCCGTTAGACGCCACGAAACCGCGGATTTGTTCGGTGGAATCGGAGAAATATTCATTCTCCCATAGTATCGAATCGCCATAATGGATGGTAGCAAAGGTGGTGTCTCTGTAATCCGGTTTCCAAGCCAGATGCACCGAGACGGTACTGTCGCAGCCGTTAGCAGCCCGCATTGTGAGGGTATAGTCTCCAGGCTCGGAGAGTTTCTCGTTTCCTATTTCGCAATAGTCGCCCGGACAGAGGGAAATCGAGGTGTCGCTATACACTTTAGGCAAGAGATCGAGGTAGAGCACAAGGGCTGTGTCGCACTCGGTGGGCGCAGAATGCCAAAGGGTGTCGTGGTACTCTCCGCCTGCTGTCAGCTCGCGTCCATGCCATTCATAGACTTCTCCCGCGCAGAGCGAGACATGTTCCTCTTGGGGCACGATGCAGCGTTCGTTGACGCCGATATACCAAGTGACGATCGAGTCGCATCCGGCGGCGTTGGTATAGACAAAACGGTAGGTGCCGGATTCGGTGACATTCCCCACGGGCGGTGGCAACGGATCTCCGGCGGTAATGATAATAGAGAAATCCTTGAAACTGCGTCCGTCAGAGAGGTTCAGGCGATAGACAGCGTCAATGCCCGTGAGCGAGAAAGCGGTGTCGTTATACACACCCGGGGTTGTATATTCCTTGCCGCGGAATAGGATCGTGTCCTCGTGGCAGAGGACGGCGGACTCTTCCAAGATCGGGTACGAGAGGACTTTGAGATAGAGAGTATAAGTCCGCGTACACTCGCACGCGAGGCTTTCGGTGTGGGTGTAGGTGCCTTCCTTGCGCAGGGTCTGCCCGAAGAAGGTGTAGGTTTCGCCCTGTTGGATCGTGTCATGGAGGATGATCTGTTCGCCATCGGCGGCATTGATGATCGCCAGGTGCATCTTGTAGGTCAGGCACTCCACTACGTCGCGGTACTCCACCGTGTAGTTATAATAGAGGGTCGGATCCAGTCCGTCCATCGGCGGGATCGGATAGTCGTAGTCCATGAAGCGGTAGGTGGGCTGCCAGCAGATCGTGTCGTACATCTCCTGAACGGGTTCTACCAACAAAAGCGTCAGTTGGGTGATACTATCGCAACCGGCTTGGGATTGCAGGGTGTCGCGATAGGTGCCTTCCTCCCGATACCATCGTCCGTGCCACGAGACGGAGGTGCCGGTATAGGCTCGTATGGTGTCGTAGCGGACGGAAGTGTCGTTGACCTGCAAATGGATAGAGACGATGGAATCGCAGCCTCCGGCGGAAGTGAGGGTCTGGGAATAGGTGCCCGTCTCCGTATAGGCAATGCCGTTCATGGTGAAGCTCTCGCCTTCACAGAGGACTATGTTGAGCGACTCGTGCAGGACGTCCGTCAGATGCAGCGTCGTGCGTGCCGTATCTTTGTTGTCCGGTCCGGTGACGTACATCGTGACAAGATAGTCGCCCGGCGAGGCATAGCGGTGGGTCGGTTCGGGTGTGTCGCTCTCGCTACCGTCGCCGAAATCCCAATGCACGGCGAGGTAGTCGATATTGGTGTTCGGACGGAAAGCAACCGGCTGCAGATAGCAGTACTCGTCGTTGTAATCGACCTCGCTGCGCGACTGACCGTTCACGACGATCAGACCGGTGAGCGGCGTGACCGCCTGCCCCATATTATAGGCGTAGCTCTCGCAGTATCCTACTCCGTAAATATGTCCGATGAAACCGTCAGAAGTTGTAGCCAAAGTGTGCGTGCCGTGCGCCACGGGAATCTGCGCAAAACGGAGGGAGGAATTGCCGTTGAGGGGTTCAAAGAGCTCCGCTACGCTCTGTCCGTCCATACGCATCGCCGCAGCTCCTGCTGCCGTCGTGACCACATTGGCATAATGGGTACGCGACTCGTCGGTCTGGAAAGTAGCGAAGGTCAGTTCCTTTGTCCGCTGCTCCACGGGGGTTATATGTACCATGGAGGGATCTCCTGTCATGTTATTATCCCTCGCGCCCTCCAGATAGAGATAGCACGCGGCGGCTTGGGATGTCTCCACCCAGGCGGAGCGGTCGGTGAGCCGCCATTCGTACGACTCGCCGGTGTTGAGCGTAGCCGCCAACGCACCGTTGATGCGTACTTGGGTCTGCTCTTCCGCCGCCGTGAGCATGACGCGGTCGCCGGACTGACCGGCAGTCTGGGTCACGGCAAACTGTCTGCCCCAGAGCACCACCGGCGTCTGCTGCTCTACTATATGGTCGCACCAAGGGTTACCGGTCGGCACGTTGATACAGACATGCCCGCTGAAGACCGCTACAGGTTTGTCCGACACGATGCGCGAACCGGAGAAGTCATTGCTGGCATCCGCAGACATCACCTGGTAGGTCTCGCCGGCGTTGAGAGTGACCGTGAACGGTACATTCTTCACCTTATTATCGCGTGTACGCGCATGAGGCGTGATCGTCAGGTTCGTGCCATCGGCGGTTGCCACCACACCGAACTCTTTGGACATGAGGTTGTTTTCGTAGATCTGGATGATATAGTCGTTGCTGAGCGCTTCGAGGGGCAGCACGATTGTGGCATCGTAGGTGTGCGCCACATAATTGGAGGCATAGAGCGAGATGGGCGCAGAGGAAGTGACCTTCAGTCCGCGTTGCTCCACTGTTTCGGAAGAATAGGTATAGCCCTGCTCGTGCGGAATGGTGATCTCCGTTATTTGGTAGGCAGAAACATCCGATGAAACCGACCATCCTGTTTGCGGGTTCGTGATTGTCAGCGAAGCGTCCTGACGGGAGGAAGCGATCAGTTTGAGCGTCATCTCCGTCGAACCGACAGGCTGGCTGAAATTATTGAGGAACGTCACCCAGAACTCCGTTCCCTCGGTGGTCTGCAACGCCATGCAAGGGACGAAGGTACCAAGTACCAAGCACCAAGAGGATACTATTTTCCGGATGTTATTTGACATCATACGTGCCTGTTATGGTTTGATAATTCGCTTTGTTTGCACCAGACGGACGGACATGCCCATACCGCGCGGACCGACCCCGCACCCCGGTCCGGGTAACATGAGTTGCATACTATAGTCTTCGTACCCGCTCCTGTTGGTACAGGAAGCCGTCCAATAGTACCCGTAACTCCCCACCCGTTCTACCAGATTATAGTGGCCGTTAAAATATCTGTTGCCTGCATAGGGAAGAAAGACCGCGCCTGCAGCTTCCATCTTACGCCACTCTGTCTCCGTATAAGAATTACTGTAGTTAAGCCCGAACGAGACATTGGCGGGTTGATCCCATTCATCCGGCAGAACGATTAATCCATTAGCACCTTCAATACTTCCATAACCGTATAATTGTCGGGCATTTTCTCTGCTCTTGAACAGGTAATCCCACTCCTCGCGAGTCAAGGTACGCCACGTACCCGGTGCATCGGCGCCTATCCCGCACCAGACACCCCAGTCGTAGTTCGTACCGGCTATATTCTTATGTTCACCGGGGAAAGGTATCTTGGCATTCAGTTTATTGGAATAAGGAGGTATATTGTCGTAGCCGCTGCTTCCCCACGCAAACAAATCAATCCATCCGTCGTACGTGGAAGAGATATTGCCGTTGGCGGAACCGATACACTCCCATTGGTTCGGAGCGAAACGCCAAGAGCCTGCAGCAGTAGAACCGTCCGCACAACGATGTGTGCCCTGCACGGCATTGTATTGCAGGTTGCCCGGAGCAAAGAGCACCTGACAAGTATCGCTGACGCGGAACAGCAGTTTGCCGATACAGAACAGTTCCGGCACTTGGTCTGCCAGTTCGTCCGGGTACGCCAGACGCTCGGGGTTCGTCTTCTTGAGACTATCCGAAACCTCCGTAGTACCCCACGAGAGAAGAAGCGGTTCTTTCTGCTGCGAGAAAACCTGCAAAGAAATGCAAAGGCATACAAATATGTGCAGAAAGCGTTTCATAGGGTTTTTCGCTGCAAAGGTACTATTATTTTTCGAGATATGCAAATTAAAGTGTTATCAATCATTGCAATGACATACTTTGAAGGCCTGGCGGCGAGGGTTATAGGGTGCAAAACGGTATGATATCTTGATACCTACATCAAAGGGATTGCGGGAAGTGACGAGTCTCCGTCCCTGGCGGAACGCGGAGACAACAGGCGTCATGATCCGCTGCAGCGGAAAACCGTCCCGCGTATCAGAGAGCATCAGAAGCGAGATCCTCTCCGACGGATCGGCAGTGAGGGAAGAGAGGGAATAGTCAAAATAGACTCCCACCGAGAGGTACGATTTCACGCGTTGAGCCGTATAGACAGGGATGTCGTAGTTGAGTTCCGCTGCCAGCCAATACTGCACGGGCGGCAGTTGCACCGTTCCCTGGCGCTCCTCCCGGAAAGAGCGTGAAGCCGCTAACGGGTAGGACTCGTACACCCTGTTGTCATAAGTGGGATAATAAACGGAAAGCGCAGCGGCTTCCGCCTTTTCCGTCCAGCGGGACTGGAGCGGGAACACGATTTTGGGGCCGATATAGAAAGAGACATTCTTTTTAGCGAGTGCCAACTGGAGAGGAATACCGACCGACCAGACGGTGTGCCGTTCACTCAAATAACCGATCGTATAATCCACCTGCATCGGTTCGTTCTCCACATCTATGACCGAATAGGTATCGGTATAGTCTTTCTTACCGAATCCTGCGCGGTGGCAGTCTATCGTAGCGGCGAAGCGGAAACCGACCACTCGGGAGGAATGGTAGGCGAAACTGAGTTGGAGTCCCGCATGGAGGTTCGGAACCGGCGAGACATAATGGTATTGCCCCTCATAGCTTGCCACACCCGTGCGGAACCCGGCTTCAATCAGATATTCCGCAGAGGAAGGATGAAAATGAAAGATGAACGAAAGAAGAAACATCATCTTCATTGCAGTATGTTTCATAGGAGAGGTATTTTTCATGGTATAAATCTTTTTTCTGTCCATACACGGGGACCCTGTTCATAACGATAGAGATAGATGCCATGCGAGACTTGGGATTCGGACACCTGCTCGCCACGGCTGTTGAAAATGCGCACATTGACGGGAATTTCTTCGATGGAATCGAACAATTCGATGATATTGGACCATATCGTTTGTTCTCCGTCTATCGTGACCCGAAGCTGGAATTTCCCGTGCAGTTCATTCTGCTCGGAATAGTCATCCACGACAGCACCCCAAACAGGTTCGTCATTTTTATACCACTGGAAGGCGGTTGGCGTCCGGGCCGGGAAAAGGCGGTGGAGTTCCACATTGTCGCAAAGAAGCTGCCAGTTGTATTTATTAACGATGATCGTATATAACCGCTCGCAATGAACCGTATCCAAAGTATAGATATGCAGAATACTGTCGCACCCTCGCGGGCTGTACTCCATCACTTCGAGCACCGACGGGTCCCCGAAAAGGAGGCCGTGCCACGTGAACGGCATGAGGGAATCGCATACCACGGTGTCAACCGGTGCATATTGCAGGTCCGGGCAACAGAGTTCGGTAGAGAGTCTCCATGTCGTTTGCAGGATCTCGCATCCTCGTGCGTCCCGTTCCATAGTGGTTTGTTCTCCGGGGGCCGAGAACACCAGTCCGCGCCAGGTGAACGGCATGAGCGTATCGCAGACAGTGGTATCCATTTCCGCCGATTTCAACGGAGGACAACAGACTTCCGTATGGAGGGTATAGACACAGAGCAGACTGTCGCAATCCCTCTTGTCGCGATGGAGGACGGAGAACGATCCGGGTTCCGTAAAAAGAGTGTCGCGCCAGAGGAACGGCATGAGCGTGTCACAGACGGTGGTATCGATAGCGAGGGTCCGCATCTCCGGGCAGCAATGGATGGTATGGAGCGCATACGTGACGAGCACGCTGTCGCATCCGCGGCGGTCCAGATAGAGCACAGAAGAGGACCCCGGTTCGGTATAGAGCGAGTCGCGCCAGCGGAAAGGCATGAGGGTATCGCAGACGGTGGTGTCCACAGTGAGTGTCTGCAGTTCGGGACAAGGTGTGCAGTCATGCACGATGAGATGGAATGGTTCGCTCATGGCGCGGCAATAGCGTTCCGTTTCGACATCCACGCCATCCGACGTGACGCAGAGACGGTACCAGCCTTCGTCGGACAACTTGACGGAGTCGAACGAGAGGTCCGCACCCAGAGTGACATTCGTCCATTCGTCGCTGTTGAAAGGCAGGCTGTCCGGCGCGTACTGCCAGAGGTAGTTATAGGGGGCTTTGAAACCGCCGTCAGCTGTAACCGTTGCCTCAAAAACATACGATGAATCCATACAAATCTCATGTCCGGAATGAATGGACACTTCGGGTTTGCAAAGGCGTATCTCTATATCATCCATCGCAAAATCATTTCCGCTGCTGCTATTCTCATCATTGAAGATAGAGAGCCGGATGGAACTGACTCCTTCAGGCACGTGGAAAGTTGCGCCAACGAGATGCCACGGAGCAGACATCGTCATCTGGATGCCGTACTGACGGAAATCTGCGGGAGCGGGATCGATAGCTCCGGAGGATTGCTCCCAGATAGTGTCGTTGGTCAATTCGTCCTGAATAAGAAATCGGACTTTCGGTTTAGTAAAAGGATGGCCGGGTTCCAACACGTTTGCTACATAAGCGGAGAAAGAAAGGTCCATCTCATGGCAGACCGGAAAAGTAGTGCTGTAGAAAGCATCATTTCCACCGATTCCATCGACCTCCAAGAGGTAGCCGCGCGAATAGTCGTTGGGGTATGTATGGTCGTCCTGAATAAACCACTGAGAGAACATAGACTCCGTTGTACTCAAATTGAGATTATTCTGCCATCCATGTTTGGCGACCACAAATTTACCGGAATTTACTCTGGAAATAACATCAAAGCTCTGAATATACCGTGAGCTCATAGTAGTGAGGCGCTCCTGGCTGGTGACCGGATCGGAAGGGTCATTACCTCCGAAATCCTCGCGGAATAGGATGGTGCCTCGCGGACATACATCATCTGAAACCTCATCGGGCCATGGGTGTTTGAAAGGAGTGCATCCGCCTTCTATCTTCTCCATATAGACCGGTTCGCTTACCAGCCATCGTTCCGGCATTTCCAATTCGTCTTCTCTCGCTACAAGCACACGATACCAACCTTCTTGTAAATTTGTAGGACGCTGAGTATATCCATATGTCACACCAGTGTGCGAGTATGGAAAGCGGCTCCAGGACAACCCATCTGCAGAATACTCGTACATAAACCGATGGGAATCGCCAAAATAGCCGTCATCGGTAAAATCCTGCGAAAGGGTAATAAACGGGTTGGCGGTACAGAGCGCATCTGCTGACGGAGCAAAAGAGACAAAAGGAGCGGCACATAAAATGCTACAAATGGTGCCCCAAAAGCATAAAAATGCAAGAATATGAAATTTTAATTTGCACATACCAAAAAAATGTATTAAATTTGCAGGCAAAAGTTATTTTAAAATTCAGTGCAAAGGTACTGCTTTTTTTTGAATGCCACAAATTTTACAGTTGTATGAGCACGACTTTGGCATTTGCATAAAATACTGAAAATCAAATCATTTAAAAATATGCGCAGAAAAATAGTTGTACGGTTTGGAGAAGTTGCCTTGATGAGCTTGCTTTTTTTGCTGCCGTGTTGCCGGTTCGGAGGTTCAAAAAGCCTTGAACGGCTGCAGGAAGCGGAGCAATATTATCAGTCCGGCACGTCCTCCAACCACGCCAGTCATTATGAGGAATCCACCTATTATCTGAAGCAGGCGGAAGACGCTTTATTGCAGGCGGAGCCGTCGGAACTGCAGCCGAAAGAGCAGGCGAGGCGCAACAGGCTGTTGGGTCTGACTTGGTTTCACCTGGGAAACACCTCCGAGAGCGAGATGCTGTATGACATCGCGCAGGAGTATTACAAGAAATCCATTCCGATGTTAGACCCCGCGGAAGATGCACTGTTTTTAACCTGCGCCTATCGGGACATAGCACGGACCAATGCCATTATGGGAAGGGACATGGATTCTACCCGTCTCTGGTTTCAAAAAGCAGCAGATTGTGCCGATTCCATCGGAAATAAAATGCTGAAGGAAGATATCGCGGCATACTACTATCAGTATTGCGAACCGGAGAACAAATCCGGGTTACTGAACGCCTGCCGTACTTTGGCGGAAAAATACGGCGTTACAACCCGGTATGCAGAGATCATCGGCATGTATCTGGCTATCGGAGAGACCGATTCGGCTGCCTATTATCTTAATTATCTGCACCCTCAGGACTCGGCATATACCTATTGGTTTGAACAGAGTTACGCCTATTTTCAGAGCAAGATCCTGCATCAAAGAGGGATCTCGGACGAAGCCTACGAAGAGTTGCTGCAGCTATACGACCGCAAGATAGAGGAGTTGCAGCGGGATGCCGGAGCGCGAACCTATGCGCTGTCGCTGCATTATGACGTAGCGAGGGAGCAACAGTTAGCGGAAGAAGCGCAGCGGGAACGGCAATGGCAGCGGACGGTATCTGTTATTCTTGTTCTCCTGTTGGCTCTGACAATAACCCTGATGCTGGTTTTATGGCGGTACTGGCAACAACGCCGCCGCGAGCAGAACGCCGCCATAGAAGCGCTCCAGACCAAATACCGACAACAATTACAGCTGGCTTTGGAGCGGCTGCAACAAAAGGTGAACCTGACGCGTGAGATGGAGTTACAGCGTCTCCGCGGCAACGAACCGGAGTTTCCCAAATGGCTGCAGACCTACCGGGACGAACAGCTGACGATGAGCAAAGAGAGTCTGGACGAACTGATCCGGTCCGTGGACAACGCATTGGACGGAGCCGTCAGCCGTTTGCAGAAAGAATACCCAGTATTGACCGAATCCGATATGCAGTTTGCCATCCTCTCTATCATAGGCGCATCCGACAGCGACATGGGCATCCTGCTCAATGTCCAGAAACAGACGATCTACCATCGCCGCCAGATAGTCCGCAGACATGTCAACCCCGATATCGAAGACATCGATTCATGGCTGCAGGCATACGTGTTACGCATAAATTTTCATTAAAAAAAGCGCGCGCGCTTGCATATGTGAAAAAAAAGTTGTAATTTTGCACGCTATTTCATATTTTGCATTATTGTGCATCTATGGATTATCACATGGCAAATGATTAAATTGTAAATATCTTTATGGGACTTTTTTCTTTTACACAGGAGATTGCTATTGACCTGGGAACGGCGAACACCATCATCATGTGCGATGACAAGATTGTTGTTGACGAGCCTTCCGTAGTGGCTATTTCCATGGCGGACAACAAGATGGTTGCCGTCGGCCGTAAGGCACAACAGATGATCGGTAAAGGAGGCAGTATGATTCGTACGGTTCGTCCTTTGCGCGACGGCGTTATCGCGGATTTCTATGCCTGCGAGATGATGATCAGAGGTATGATCAAGATGATTCCGAAGCAGGCTCGTCTCTTTACTCCTTCGATTCGTATGGTAGTATGTATCCCGTCGGGTTCGACAGAAGTGGAGATCCGTGCGGTGCGTGACAGCTCGGAGCATGCCGGCGGTCGTGATATCTATATGATCTACGAGCCGATGGCTGCAGCTATCGGAATAGGTCTGGACGTAGAGAGTCCGGAGGGTTGCATGATCGTAGATATAGGCGGCGGTACCACCGAGATCGCGGTTATCTCGCTCGGTGGAATTGTTTCCAACAAATCCATCAAGATTGCCGGTGACGATTTCAACCAGGACATCATCGAGTACATGGGTCGTATGCACAACCTGCGTATTGACGAGCCGACGGCTGAACGAATCAAGATCCAGGTAGGTTCCGCCCTGCCCGAATTGGAGGATGCTCCGGAGGATTTCGTCGTTGTAGGTCCTAACAAAGTGACAGCTCTCCCGATGTCGGTTCCTGTCAGCTATCAGGAGATCGCTCACTGTCTGGAGAAGAGCGTGAGCAAGATCGAGGGTGCCATCCTTCAGGCCTTGGAAACGACTCCTCCCGAGTTGTACTCCGATATCGTGAAACGCGGTATTTACCTGACCGGCGGAGGTGCCTTGCTGCATGGTCTGGCACGCCGCCTGACGGATAAGATCACTATCCAGTTCCACGTAGCGGATGATCCTCTGCACTCCGTGGCACACGGTACCGGCGTAGCCTTGAAGAACGTCAATAACTTCGGCTTCCTGCTGCGCTAATAGTCAAAAGTCGAAAGTCAAAAGCATCGATGCAGACTCTGCTGAAAATACTGACGCGTTATAGCAACTTCCTCGTGTTCATCGCCTTGGAAGTTGCTGCGTTTATGTTGCTCAGTTGGAATAACGTGTACCCCCGAAGCAGTATGCTGAGCACAGCCAATGATGCCATAGCATGGCAGCATGAGCAGATCAGCGAAGTGAAAGCCTATTTCAGTCTGCGCTCGCAAAACGAACTGCTGGCAGCCGAGAATGCCGCTCTGCGCAACCGGATTAGTGCGATGGATTCAGCCAAAACAGGCGATGACATCCACTATATTCCCGCAAAAGTAGTGCAGATGACGACGAACAGGCTGCATAATTATCTGACCATCAACCGCGGTAGCAAAGATGGTATCCAGCGCGGTCAGGGTATCCGTAATGAAGAGGGCGCAGTAGGTATTGTACGTACTGTAGGACGCAACTACAGCGTGGTATTGCCTCTCATCAACACGCATACCAACCTGAGTTGCCGGTTCGCCAAGAACGACTATATCGGCACGTTGCAATGGGATGGAAAAGACAGCCGGTTCGCCCTACTGGCGGATGTAGCCGCACATATGGTTGTCAACCCCGGTGACACCATCATAACAAGTGGCCTGAGTCCCGTCTTTCCGGAAAAAATTCCCGTTGGAATCGTGGAAAACAGCGTCTTGAAAGAAGGTGATTCGTATTACACTATCCGCGTGCGGCTACACACCAATTTCAAGCGGTTGAAATACGTAGAGGTGGTCCAGAACGCCGCCCAACAAGAATTAGAGGAACTGGAGAATGGATTGGACTAAACAGTTGTTGCGATATATTGTAGTGATGATGCTGCAGGTCTTGCTTTTTGACCAGCTGCAGTTTCTCGGTGTCTGTCATCCGTATATCTATGTTCTCTGCCTGTTGATGATGCCGATCACGCTGCCCCATAGCGCAGATATGCTGATTGGTGCGGCAGCAGGTGCTATCATGGATATATTCTGCAATTCCCTGGGCGTACATATGGCCGGTTGCATCCTGATTATGTTTATCAGACCCTATCTGATAGGTGCTATCGTAAGCGACAAGGACCGGTTGAACGAGCAAATCAGTTTGCATGCCATCGGCATGGAAGCACTGGTGAAATATGTAGTTATCATGGTGCTTATTCATCATCTGACGATTTTCCTGTTGGCAGCCTGGAGTTGGCATCACATAGGCTTTGTGCTCTTGGAGACGCTGGTCAGCAGCACGGTAACAATTGCCATTATAATAGGTTATAACGCCTTGAAAAACAGATGATTAACGACCAATATTATAGACGTCGGTTTGTCATCAGCGGTATTGCCGTTGTGGTGGTACTGGTATATATTATCCGGTTGTTTTACCTGCAAGTGATCGACCAATCGACCAAAGACCAGGCAGACAACAACGCTCTTGTCAAACAAACTATCTATCCTTCCCGCGGTTTGATCTACGACCGTAACGGAGAACTGCTGGTCTTCAACCAACCTATTTACGAGATCACAATGACCATGCGCGATATGGGTAAAGAGTGGGACACCACCGGTTTCTGCAAATGCCTGCAGATCAGCCGCGCCGAGTTTGACGAACGCATCGCAGAGATCAAAGACAGGAAGAAGAACCGTGGCTATTCCCGCTGGACACCACAGGTATTCATGAGCCAGCTCAAGAAAGAAGATATCGCCACCCTCCAGGAAGCGCTTTTTCTATACCCCGGTATCCAGATACAGAAACGCACACTCCGTGACTACACCTATAAAGCCGCAGCACATGTGTTAGGTTCCGTAGGCGAAGTAAACCAGAATGATATTGACCGGGATCCGTATTACACCCGTGGCGACTATTCGGGCCGTGACGGTTTGGAGCGGACCTATGAACAACAGCTGCGCGGCGAGAAAGGCGTGGAGGTGCTGATGCGCGACTCGCGCGGGCGTATGCAAGGCAGTTATCAAAACGGCGAACTGGACAAAACCGCCGTAGCCGGTACGGATTTATATACCACGCTGGATATACATCTGCAACTGCTGGCAGAAGAACTGCTGGCAGGAAAAATAGGAAGCGCCGTAGCTATAGAACCCAAAACAGGAGAGATATTAGCCCTCGTTTCCAATCCTTCCTGGAATCCCAAAGTGCTGGTGGGTAAGGAGCGGAGCAAGAACTACAACGCGCTGCTCAAAGACAAAACCAAACCACTGATGAACCGTGCCACACAGGCGATGTATCCTCCCGGTTCGACCTTCAAGACCATTCAGGCGCTGGTGTGTCTGGAAGAAGGCGGTATCACTCCTCAGACACTCTATCCCTGCTCAGGACCGGGCAGTTCTCCTATCAAATGCACCCACCATCACGGTTCGCCTGTCGCTTTGGACAAGGCGATAGAACAGAGTTGCAACCCCTATTTCTGGTGCGCGTTCCGCGATGTGCTACAGAAAGACGGCTACGGCAAGGACAACGAGGATTTCCGCCGGAGGTATGAGATATGGAGAAACGATGTCATGTCCTTCGGACTGGGTCAGAAATTCACGGACTCCGATATAAGCGAACAATCCTCGGGCAGTATTCCGAGCACTAAATATTTTGACAGATGCTATGGTAAAACCGGATGGAAAGCCATTACTATCCGCTCGTTGAGTATCGGTCAGGGCGAGATATTGGTGACGCCGCTCCAACTGGCCAACCAGGCAGCGACAATAGCCAACGAGGGATATTACATCAGCCCGCACCTGAACAAAAACGATTCCATGCGGATTCATCGGCATAATCTGGCAATCCAGAAGAAACATTTTGAGACCGTGAAAGACGGCATGCATCGGGTGATGGTATATGGAACCGGCAGGCACCACGCCGTTGACAGTCTGCATATGGCCGGCAAAACCGGTACGGCACAAAACTCACACGGGCGCGACCACGCAATCTTCATAGGTTTTGCTCCCGTAGAGGACCCGAAGATAGCCGTGGCTGTCGTAGTAGAGAACGCCGGTTTCGGCGCCACATGGGCTGCCCCGGTAGCCAGTATGATGATGGAACAATATCTGACCGGGACCATGAAACGCAAAGATCTGAAACAACGAATAGCAGGAACCGTACTCAATGAGAGCGTCAAGAAATGGTAACATATTACAGCATGTCGATTGGGTGACCATCGGGCTCTTTCTGGCCCTCACGATTTTCGGCTGGCTAAATATCTATGGAGCCAGTTACACCTTTGACCAAACGAGTATCTTTGATTTCTCAAACCGCGCGGGAAAGCAGTTTATGTGGATCATCGGGTCTGTCGTCTTAGGCGGTATATTGCTGCTGATCGACTATAAGACCTACGATGTGCTGGCATATGTCGCCTACGGCGCGATGGTGTTACTGCTGCTGGCTACGCCCTTCCTGGCCCACGATATCAAAGGATCGTTGTCATGGATTTCTCTTGGTCCCGTCAGTCTGCAACCGGCAGAATTCGCCAAGTGTATTGTTGCTTTGGCTGTAGCCAAATATATGGGACAATATGACTACAAAATACGAACTTGGCGCGATCTCATCGTACCTTTTGCACTCATCGGCGTACCGGCACTTATCATCATGGTACTGCAAAAAGAGACGGGATCAGCCCTTGTTTTTGCGGCATTCCTCCTCGTCTTCTACCGCCAGGGTATGAGTGGTTATGTATTATGGATAGGTGTAGCGGCCGTTGCGCTGTTTATCATCAGTATACGATGGGGAGGCTTGGCCTTGCCATGGGGAACGGGCAGCGTAGGTATTCTGACCTGTATGCTGCTGCTGACTTCCATTGAGATCTATTTCATTTGCAAAGAACATAAGATGCGGTGGCAGCCTCTCATTCTTACAGGCAGCGTTATCATGATATATGCGATATGTCTGCTGGTGAATATCTGGGTGAGCGTGCCGTTTGACTGGGTATCGATGGGTGTTGTAGTGGCGCTGGTGATATATAATATCTTTGTCAGCCTGTACTGGCGTAAATATATATTACTGATAGTAGCAGCCTTCACCCTCTTCTGTATCGGATACACACATGCCTGCGATTTCGTTTTCCAGAAGGTCCTGCAACCCCATCAACGAATCCGTATCGAGGTGCTGTTGGGAATGAAAGAAGACCCTGCCGGAGCAGGATACAACGTCAACCAGGCGCGTATTGCCGTAGGATCAGGAAGGTTCTTCGGAAAAGGATATCTGAACGGTACACAAACCAAACTGCAGTTTGTACCCGAGCAAGATACAGACTTTATCTTCTGCACCGTTGGCGAAGAATGGGGATTTGTAGGTTCTTTCGGCGTGCTGCTGGTATACTTGTTATTCATCCTGCGTCTGATAGAGATTGCAGAGAGGCAGCGAAACGTGTCCACCCAGATATATGCATATGCCGTAGCCAGTATATTCCTCTTCCACCTGACAATCAACGTAGGTATGGTATTGGGATTGCTGCCGGTTATCGGTATCCCGTTGCCGTTTTTCAGCTATGGCGGCAGTTCGCTATGGGGATTTACGCTGTTGCTATTTATCCTGCTGCGACTGGATGCTGCGCGTATGGAACAATTGAGATAGTGTATGTTTGTCACCAACCCTATAGGAATTATCGGCGAAGCGGAAGCCGGCAAGATGCTGGAAGCAAAGGGATTTCATATTCTGGAGCGCAATTGGCGGATGGGACATCTAGAGGTGGATCTGATTGCCGAGAACAGAAAAGAGATCGTTTTTGCCGAAGTGAAAGCACGTACTACCACCTACGGGGGCAAAATGCCGGAAGAGTATGTGGACGAGAATAAAAAACGCAGAATAACTGCCGCTGCTAACGCATACATCAAATATCATAAAATAGAGAAAACGCCGCGATTCGATATTATCGGTTTGGTTGTTCATCCGCAAAGCGGAGAAATCATGTATAGAGCTCATCTGGAGAATGCCTTTACGCCACGTGTCAGAACTATTCATGCCAATAGTTTCAGCGGGCTTTCAGGATGGCTTCACAGAGGACATACAATAGGAAGAAAGAAAAGATGAATAAAGAGTTTACATATGATGTGATTGTAGTGGGTGCAGGGCACGCCGGATGCGAAGCTGCCAGTGCTGCCGCCCGCATGGGCAGCAAGACTTTGCTCATCACGATGGACATGAATAAGATCGCACAGATGAGCTGCAATCCCGCCGTAGGAGGTATTGCCAAGGGCCAGATCGTGCGTGAGATAGACGCCCTCGGCGGACAGATGGGAATCGTCACCGACCGTAGTGCTATCCAGTTCCGGATGCTGAACCAGAGCAAAGGACCGGCCATGTGGAGCCCACGCAGTCAGAGCGACCGGAAACGGTTTATTGAAGAGTGGATCAAAGTGCTTTCTCATACAGACAACCTGTATCTATGGCAAGATATAGTGACATCTCTTATTATCAAAGATAATAAGGTTTGCGGTGTACGGACAATGCTGGGGATCGAGATGGAGGCACAAGCAGTAGTACTGACTAACGGCACTTTCCTGAACGGACTGATGCATTGCGGCAAAACGCAAGTCAAAGGCGGCAGAATCTCCGAACCCGCATCATACGGAATCACGGAGCAACTGGTTTCCTTGGGATTCAAAGCAGACAGGATGAAGACCGGAACGCCTGCCAGAATAGACGCCCGTTCCATCCGTTTTGATCAAATGATCCGGCAGGACGGTGACAATGACTGGCATCAATTCTCCTATCTCCGTGACGTGCACCGGGAGCTGAAGCAGATGCCTTGCTGGATTACGTACACCAATCCGAAGACACACGAAACGCTCCGGGCAGGACTGGCAGATTCTCCCCTTTTCAACGGACAAATCCAGAGTATAGGTCCGCGCTACTGCCCGAGCATAGAAACAAAAATTGTCACTTTCGCAGACAAAGAGGCGCACCAGTTATTCTTGGAGCCGGAAGGAGTGGACAGTAATGAATACTATGTGAACGGTTTCTCCAGCTCCCTGCCATGGCAGGTGCAGTTAGCCGGTTTGAAGACCATCAAAGGGCTGGAGAACGTAGTACTGTACCGTCCCGGATATGCCATTGAATATGACTTCTTCGACCCCACTCAGTTATATCACACTCTGGAAACCAAACAGATTAAAAATCTGTTTTTTGCCGGACAGATAAATGGTACCACCGGATACGAAGAAGCAGCCGGACAAGGGCTTGTGGCAGGTATGAATGCACACCTCAATGTACACGGAGGCTCTCCGTTTACAATGAGCCGGGACGAAAGTTACATCGGAGTACTTATTGATGATCTGGTGAACAAAGGAGTGGACGAGCCGTACCGCATGTTCACTTCCAGAGCGGAATACCGCATCCTGCTTCGTCAGGACAATGCAGACGAGAGGCTGACCAAACGGAGTTATGAAACAGGACTGGCTGACAGAAAACGATATGACCTACTGTGTAAAAAACAAGCAGCTTGTGCCGATTTCATCGGCTTTATGCAACAAACAAGCGTGCACAAGGGCCAGATTGATGGGTGGCTGGAGAGTATCGGCAGTAGTGCACTGCATGAAGGATGCAAGATTGCCGAACTCATCCTTCGTCCCCAAGTAAGCATCAAGACTCTAGCGGAAGTGCTGCCAGAATTAAAAGCCAAGATAGACAATACTACCGATGAAGTCGTGGAAAGTTGCGAGATCCAGATCAAGTATGCCGGATATATCAAACGCGAGCAGACCGAAGCAGCGAAACTGCAACGACTGGACCAAATACGCATCCCCGATTCGTTTAATTATAGCGAAGTGCAGAGTCTGAGCACAGAAGCCCGACAGAAACTAAGCCGGATCAAACCCAATTCTATCGGAGAGGCACAACGCATACCGGGCGTGAGCCCGAACGATATCAGTGTATTGCTGGTTTTAATGGGAAGATAAATAACTTTAGTTTGCATAGCAAACTACTTTAATTGTTTCACGTGGAACACCGAAGAAATTTAAAATTATAATAAAGATAACATGACAGCAGAAGAAGTAAAACAAAGCATCCGCAACGTGCCGGACTATCCCATCAAGGGTATTCAGTTCAAAGACATTACTACCGCCTTGGCAAAGCCGGCATGCCTGAAATGGATGAGAGACGAACTAGTGAAGAGATACAAGGATCTGGGTATAACGCAGGTCGTAGGTATCGAGTCTCGCGGGTTTATCATTGCGCCGGCAGTAGCGATGGAAATCGGAGCAGGATTTGTACCAATCCGCAAACCTGGCAAGGTAATAGACCGTGAGGCAGACCAAAGGATACGCTATCAACGGAAGCCGGAAATCGAAGGCGGGAATGAGCACATCCTCCAGCAGTTCCATACGACCCTCAAACACCATCCACCGGAAGCCCAGAAAACACAACCACACCAGTTCGCTGCTGATGAGGTCCGCCAGGATGTACCATATTTGCTGTTTGCGACGTAAATCCATTACTCTCTGATGATGACGAATGTGCTATCTGCGTTCACTTTGATGATGGAACTGGGTTCATGGGGTGTCTCATCCTCTCTGCGGAAACGGCAGACATAGTCTGCGCCGTTCAAGATGGCTTCTTCTATCTCATGGAAGAAATGCGCGGTGGGATGTCCGCTGATGTTCGCCGAAGTGGAGACGACAGGATGCTTCAACTGCGCGCAGAGCGCCTTGCTGAAAGCCTCGTTCGTAATACGTATACCTATAGAACCGTCTTCCGCAATCAGGTTCGGCGCCAGATGCCGCGCATTGGGGTAAATGAGGGTAAGAGGCTTTTCATCTTGTAAATCGGTCTGTGCTCCGTACTCTGTAGAATTTTGAATTTTGAATTTTGAATTTTGAATTTCCAAGAGCATTTCCGCTGCTTCGGGAACGTCCACATAGTAGTCCAGTTTTGCTGCCGAATCGAGGAGTACGAGCATGGATTTGCTATCTTCGCGCTGCTTGAGAGCGTATATCTTAGCTACCGCCGCTTCGTTGGTCGCATCGCAACCGATACCCCATACCGTGTCCGTCGGATAGACTATGATGCCTCCTTCGCGAAGCACACGCAGTGCTTCCTGCAAATCCTCTCTGTCGTATCTGCCAAAATCCATAACGCCTGCAAAGGTACAACAAAAATTGCACATACGCAAGTTTTTGAGCGGAATTTTTGAAAAAGTAGAGAATTCTCTACTTCTTTTAGGGATAGATAGCAGGCACTATGCTTGCATAAGGGACGGCTATCTATCAATAAAGAGAGGGCACAGCCCTTTTTCAAAAATCCCGCTCATTCTTTGCGTATGCCCCGCAGGACGCGGCTGTACTTTCGGGGGAATTGCATAGCAAGGCGGCGTCCGAAGGTACAACAAAAATTGCACATACGCAAGTTTTCTATGGATTTTCTTGCATAATTCAAAAAATCTTTGTACCTTTGCAGCGGATTATGAGAAAACATCTATGGACATATTGTATTCTTCTCGGCTATTTGCTATCTTCTTGTTCCGTAACTCTAACTCGACATAGAGTGCTAATTTACTCACGGGTCATTTACGACTCATTTAGCGGTCGTTGCACAGCTATTGCATAGGTAGTTTCCCAAGTTCAAAATTTGCATATTTGCCAAATGGAATGCAAAATTGCCAAGCAAAAATAGCAAATTTAAGAATTTTTCTTAAAAACATGCCGCGTATTTGCATAATTGCAAAAAATGTTGTAATTTTGTAGCCGATTTAGTAGGCGCAAAGTCGAAAGACAATTTCAAACAAAATATATATCTTATGAAAGAATTAGATCTTACCAAGTATGGTATTCAGGGCGCACGTGTGATCGCCCACAACCCCTCCTACGAGTATCTGTTCGCAGAGGAGACCAAGCCCGGACTCACCGGTTATGACAAAGGTCAGCTGACCGAGCTCGGTGCTGTTAACGTAATGACCGGTATCTACACCGGCCGTTCGCCTAAGGACAAATACATCGTGGATGACGCACAGAGCCACAACAACGTATGGTGGACCTCCGAGGGCTACAAGAACGACAACCACCCCATGTCCGAGGACGTTTGGGCTAAGGTGAAAGAGCTGGCTATCAAGGAGCTGAGCAACAAAGACCTGTACGTAGTAGATGCTTTCTGCGGCGCAAACAAAGAGACCCGTCTGGCTGTCCGCTTCATCGTAGAGGTAGCATGGCAGGCTCACTTCGTAAAGAACATGTTCATCCAGCCGACCGAAGAGGAGTTGGAGAACTTCGAGCCGAACTTCGTTATCTACAACGCTTCCAAAGCCAAAGTGGAGAACTACAAAGAGCTGGGTCTGAACAGCGAGACCTGCGTAGCATTCAACACCACCAGCCGCGAGCAGGTGATCATCAACACATGGTACGGCGGCGAGATGAAGAAAGGTATGTTCTCTATGCAGAACTACTACCTGCCTCTCCGCGGCATCGCTTCCATGCACTGCTCCGCGAACACCGACATGGAGGGTAAGAACACCGCTATCTTCTTCGGTCTCTCCGGTACCGGTAAGACCACCCTTTCCACCGACCCGAAACGTCTCCTTATCGGTGACGACGAGCACGGATGGGACGACGAGGGTGTATTCAACCTCGAAGGCGGATGCTATGCCAAGGTCATCAACCTCGACAAAGAGAGCGAGCCGGACATCTACAACGCTATCCGCCGCAACGCTCTCCTGGAGAACGTAACCGTGGACGAGAACGGCAAGATTGATTTCGCGGACAAGTCCGTAACCGAGAACACCCGTGTATCGTATCCTATCAACCACATCGAGAAGATCGTCCGTCCTATCTCTGCAGGTCCTGCAGCCAAGAACGTGATCTTCCTCTCCGCTGACGCCTTCGGCGTACTGCCTCCTGTATCTATCCTGACTCCGGAGCAGACCAAGTACTACTTCCTGAGCGGCTTCACCGCCAAGCTGGCAGGTACCGAGCGCGGCATCACCGAGCCGACTCCTACCTTCTCCGCTTGCTTCGGCCAGGCGTTCCTGGAGCTCCATCCTACCAAATACGCAGAGGAGCTGGTTAAACGTATGGAGAAATCCGGCGCGAAGGCATACCTCGTTAACACCGGCTGGAACGGTACCGGCAAACGTATCTCCATCCGCGACACCCGTGGTATCATCGACGCTATCCTCGGCGGCGACATCCTCACCGCTCCGACGAAGAAGATCCCATACTTCAACTTCGAGGTTCCGACAGCTCTGCCGGGCGTTGATCCTGCTATCCTCGATCCGCGCGACACCTACAAAGACGCTGCCGAGTGGGAGGTTAAGGCTAAAGACCTGGCTGCACGCTTTATCAAGAACTTCGACAAATATACGTCGAACGAAGCAGGCAAGGCACTCGTTGCTGCCGGTCCGCAACTCTAATAAGACAAAGCCGGTGAGAGCTGACACGCTCTCGCACGAATTCAGTAATAACGGCACATGCATACGCGTGCGCCGTTATTATTTTGCTCAAAAAACGTCCTTTGGGGCGATTTTTTCATTTTTTATTTGCATAATTGAAAAAAAAGCAGTACCTTTGCACGCTTTTTATGTTGCGTGCACGGACATACACGCGCGAAAGCACAAGAAACAAAGTAACAGATAACTCGAAAACTTAAAATAAATAAAACAACTATGCAAAACAAAGGACTTGTTAGAATTTTGGCTGTCTGCCTTGCACTTGTCTGCGCTTTTTACCTGTCGTTCTCGCTGGTAACGAGCCACTATGACAAGAAAGCTAAAGAGTATGCAGCAGGTGATGATGCAAAAGAGTTCCTCTATCTGGACTCTATTGCTACAAAGAAAGTTTGGTTTGGCTACACGCTCAAGGAGTGCCGCGAGAAAGAGATCAACCTCGGTCTTGACCTCAAGGGCGGTATGAACGTGACCATGGAGGTTTCCGTTCCGGACATTCTCGACGCCCTCAGCGGACACAACGAGACCCCGAATTACAAAGAGGCTCTCGCACGCGCCAAACAGAAACAGAAATCAAGCGGTGCTGATTTCGTAACGCTCTTCATCGAGTCGTTCAACGAAGTGGACCCGAACGGACAACTCGCTTCGATCTTCTCTACTTTCGAACTCAAAGACAAAGTGACGCTGAACTCCACGAATGCCGAGGTAGAGAAAGTGATCCGCGAGGAAGTGGACGGAGCTATCCAGAACTCCTTCAACGTGCTCCGTACGCGTATCGACCGCTTCGGTGTCGTTCAACCCAACATCCAGAAACTCTCCCAACCGGGACGTATCCTGATCGAGTTGCCGGGTATCAAGGAGCCGGAGCGTGTTCGTAAACTGCTCCAAGGATCGGCTAACCTCGAGTTCTGGGAGACCTACGAGGCTTCCGAACTGCTGCCTATGCTCGCGCAGATAAATCGTGACTTTGCAGCTACTGCTCCTGAAGCAGCAGAGGAGACCAAAGCCGAGGAAGTAAAACCTGCTGAGGCTCCGAAAGCGGAATCGGATGAGATTGCTGACCTCGTTGAGAACATCAACGCCGATAGCGCAGCTGTAGAGGCTGACCAGGCTGCACAACTCGCCGAGTACAAGAAAAACAACCCGCTCTTCGCTATCCTCAACCCGTCTGTAAACCAGGCCGGACAGGCTTACCGCGGACCGGTGATCGGTACTGTACATTATGTAGATACCGCCAAAGTAAACGCTATGCTGAACTCGCAGATTGCTAAGGCAATCCTTCCGCGCGACGCACGTTTCTTCTGGACCGTTAAGGCTATCGACGAAGCCGGCAGTTACTACCAGCTCGTTGCCCTGAAGGCGCAGCGTGACGGACGTGCATCACTCGAAGGAGACGTGATCACCGATGCACGTGCGGACTTCTCGCAGTTCAGCGCTTACGCTAACGTATCTATGTCAATGAATGCAGAGGGTGCCAAGACATGGCAGCGTCTGACCAAAGATAATATCGGCAAATCGGTTGCTATCGTGCTTGACGGATATGTATATTCTTTCCCGACGGTACAGAATGAGATCTCCGGCGGTAACAGCCAGATCACCGGTAACTTCACCGTAGAAGAGGCCAAGGACTTGGCTAACACCCTCAAATCCGGTAAGATGCCGGCTCCTGCCCGTATCATCGAGGAGAGCGTGGTTGGTCCTTCGCTGGGTCGTGAGGCTATCCAGGCGGGTATGTGGTCCTTCTTGCTCGGCTTCGTGCTGATCCTCATCTACATGGTGTTCTACTATGGCTGGATTCCGGGGCTCATCGCCGATGCCGCATTGCTGTGCAACGTATTCCTGCTGCTCGGTATCCTTGCTTCCTTCTCCGCAGTACTGACTCTGCCGGGTATCGCCGGTATCGTCCTGACGATGGGTACCGCTGTGGATGCCAACGTGCTGATCTACGAGCGTATCCGTGAGGAGCTGCGTAGCGGCAAGGGTATGCGTAAAGCGATTGAAGACGGTTTCAAGGGCGCTATCACCGCAATTATTGATGCGAACGTAACTTCCTTCCTCACCGGTGCCATCCTAGCTATCTTCGGTACAGGTCCTATCAAGGGCTTCGCCGTTACCTATATGATCGGTATTATCTCCTCGTTCCTCACCGCTGTGTTCATCACACGTCTGTTGCTCGAGGATTATGCCGGCAAGGACAATGCCAAGGAACTGTCCTTCACCACCAAACTGATGAAGAACTTCCTCCAGAACGTACATTTCGATTTCGTCAATGCACGCAAATGGGCTTACTGCCTCTCCGGCGCGCTCGTCATCTTCGCTATCCTCGGTCTCGAACCGCATATCTTCGGTAAACTGAACCTCGGTATCGACTTCTCCGGAGGACGTAACTATGTCGTTCGTTTCGACCGGAATATCAACACCCAGGACGTACGCGAAAGTCTCGATAAGACTTTCTCGGCTACCCTGGAGGACGGCGAGCTCTTCTCGCTCAATGTGATCACCTACGGTAACGACGCTAACCAGGTTCGTATCTCTACCAACTATCGTATCCACGAGGAGACCGCTGAGGCTGACGAGGCTATCGAGGCACTGCTCTACGAGGGATGCAAGCCGTTCCTGGGCGAGGATATCACCTTCAATGATTTCCGTTCGACCGAGTCCAACGCGGCAGTAGGTATCATGCAGAGCCAGAAAGTAGGTCCGGCTATCGCCGATGATATCACTACCAGCGCTGTATGGGCAGTCCTTGCTGCGCTCGTTGTGATCTTCCTCTATATCCTCTTGCGGTTCCGTAACTTCGCATACTCGGTAGGCGCCCTGACAGCTCTTGCACACGATACCGTTATCGTGCTCGGTCTGTACGCTATCCTCTGGAAGATCATGCCTTTCTCCATGGAGATCGACCAGGCGTTCATCGCGGCTATCCTGACCGTTATCGGTTATTCGATCAACGATACCGTGGTTATCTTCGACCGTGTACGCGAGTACAACAAACTCTATCCGAAACGCGAGAAGAAAGTCAATATCAACGACGCATTGAATAATACGCTCAGCCGTACCTTCTCGACCTCTGTGAGTACATTCGTTGTCCTCCTCGCTATCTTTATCTTCGGTGGCGAGACCATCCAGGGCTTCGTATTCGCACTCTTGGTTGGTGTGATTGTAGGTACCTATTCGTCTGTGTTCATCGCTTCGCCGATTGCTTACGACATCCAGTTGGCGCAAGCACGTCGTGCTGAGAAAAAAGCAGCGGATAAAAAATAAGGAAACGCTTGGTAATGGCTAAAGAGCGTAAACCGAATACTTGTTCTTTCTGCGGCGAAAGCAAACCGAACATGTTCTCCGGTATCGGAGGCACACTGATCTGTACGGATTGTATAGAGGCGGGGCACGAGCTGGTGGCAACCATGCCTAAAGAGGCGGGGAACACGGCTAAAGACCTGGATTTCGAGAACTTGCCTACACCGCAGAAGATCAAAGATTTTCTTGATCAATATGTCATCGGCCAGGAGGAAGCAAAACGCTTCCTCTCGGTCGCTGTATATAACCACTACAAACGGCTGTTGCAGGAGATAACCAATGATGACGTAGAGATTGAGAAAAGCAATATCCTGTTGGTGGGCTCCACCGGCACGGGGAAAACCCTTCTGGCCCGAACGATAGCCAAAATGCTCAAGGTGCCGTTCGCTATCACGGACGCTACTTCCCTTACTCAAGCCGGATATGTAGGAGAGGACGTGGAGAACATCCTCGTGCGGCTTCTGCAGGACGCCAACTACGACGTGCGGAAAGCGGAGAAAGGTATCGTCTTTATCGATGAGATAGACAAGATCTCACGCAAAAGCGAGAATATGTCCATCACCCGCGACGTGAGCGGAGAGGGCGTACAGCAGGCTCTGCTCAAGATGCTCGAAGGGTCGGTGGTGAACGTACCGCCACAAGGAGGACGCAAACATCCGGACCAGGAGTTTATACATATCAACACCGCCAATATCCTGTTCATCTGCGGCGGAGCGTTCGAGGGCATCGAGCGTAAGATAGCCCAGAGGCTCCACACACAGGTGATAGGCTTTACGGCGCAACAGGAGACCGAGCATCTGGATAAGAACAACCTGATCCAGTATATAGCTCCGCAGGACCTCAAATCCTATGGTCTCATCCCGGAAATCATCGGCCGTCTGCCGGTTCTGACCCACCTCGACCCGCTGGACCACGATGCGCTGCGCGCGATCCTCACGCAACCTAAGAACGCCCTGACCAAGCAGTATCAGAAACTGCTGGCGATGGATAATGTAACCCTGGTGTTCGAGGATGAAGCTTTGGATTATATCGTGGACAAGGCGCTGGAGTACAACTTGGGAGCACGCGGACTGCGCGGACTCATGGAAGCGGTGATGACCGATCTGATGTTCGAACTGCCGAACCACAGGAAAATAGGCCCGCAGACCTTTACGGTCACCAAAGAATATGCTTCCCGCAAATTGGAGAGGGCGGACCTATACAGGATGCAGAACGCCGTATAAACCGACCGGTATAGGGTTGGGCTAATGATAAAAATAAAACGCGGTTATGAATAGCCGCGTTTTATTATGTGGATAGGTGTACCTGCTATGTTAGAACCCGCTGTAAACGATCTCCAGCTTCATGCCGTTCTTGGCGGAACGTATCTTGGTGGCGGATATGGTCTGTTGCTGACGGACGGATGTGACAGCATTGGCCGAAGTATTCGTCGTTGTCGTATTGATCGTCACCGGTACCAGCAACATGTTCAGAATGGAGTCGTTCTCCTCTTTGCGCAACTGGTTAGTCAGAAAATCCGACATGTCATAACTGTAATAGTAGATCGCGTCGCCTACGGAGTCAACACCTTGCGTCAGCTGACCCAGCAGCGCACATGTGTCGGACGGCAGCTCACGGTTCTTGAAGAAGCGGGTCATGCTCTTCTCTTTGATCAGAAGCATATGGCTGGAGGGCAACAGCCAGTCGTTCCGGTCGTTGTTATCCGGGTCCATATTCATTACGCTCACGCGGATCTCCGCTTTGTTCACATAGGGGCGTTTCAACTCCGTCCGGGTGAAGATCTTGTCCGTGATCTGCTCCATCGGTATGCGCAGACGCGTATATACGCCCGCGGGCGCGATAATATAATTATAGGTGTCGGAATCCTGCTGCAGCGTTTCCACCCATTCTTTCTTGTCGCGATATACCAGTTGGTTCACTGTACGCACCTCTGAATTGGCATAGAATGCCTTCATGTCCGATACGGTCGTGTCTTTGCCTGCTTTGTTGTATTGGAAATGGTAGAACACACCTAACGCCACATCGGAGATATTCAGCATCGTTGCCGATCCGAATGAGGTCTCCAACAACAGGCCCTTGAACTGCTCATTGAATTTGTCCTGGCTCTCAAAGTTGGTGATAGATGCGAAATCCTGCATGAAATCGTCATTCACCCGCATACGTACCATCGGGATATATTGCCCGTTCGTGTTGCGGATAGAGTCGCGTTTCTCGGACGCCACCACGATCCTGTGGTTGGTCAGGATGCTCTTGCTACGCGTGCAATAGTCGTCGATATTCAGGTCCGTAGGGTAGGTACTATTGTATCGGAAGGTATTCTTATCCATCAAATAGGCATTGATAGCCAGAGGCGACTTGTCGTCGCCCACCCAACTCGAATAGTACATGAACAAGCATATCGAGTCCACCGTGAATCCTTCGGGATAGGTGTATCCCTCCGGGCATGCCAGCTGGGTCAGCACGGAGGCGCGTAATACACCGTAATCGGTCTCTATCTCGCCCAACAGGAACGAATCAGCCTGGGAGATAATAGCATCGCAGCTATCTACGGCGGAGGATATGGAAAACGTGTCTGCCAATACAATAATGGCGTCGTTTTCATCCAATATCGACTCGCCTGTGGTGGTTACATCATCCTTGCACGCTGTCCACAGCAACATTACCGCGAGCAACGAAAACCCTATGAACGCAAAACGTCTATACATTCTCTACCTCGAGGAGTGTGTTATAAAAATCCCATTGGCGTTTGGCTGCGGCGGCAAGGTCCTCGGTCTCCTCATATTTCAAAATAGGCTTGTTCTTGGTTTCGGCATAATTGGCTACACGTTGGTTTACAGTAGGTGTGGCATAGACAATAGCATCCGAATAATCAACTGCCAAACGCATCAATTCTTCATATCCTACAGGGAAATCGGCTATAGAACGAACATCCGTATTCATGATTCCCTCTATACGTAACTTGTCCGCAAATTTGGAGTGGAACGGCGTCTTGTACTCGTTGTCATCCAGCATCAGCACTATCTTCGAGTGCGCAAAGAAAGGCTCGTCGTTGAAGGCTTTCTTCAGATACAGCGGAGCTAACGCACTCATCCATCCCGAACACAGAATAACATCCGGTGTCCAGCGCAGTTTCTTCACCGTTTCTATTACGCCGCGGGCATAGAAAATAACGCGGTCGTCGTTGTCCGGATATTCTACGCCGTTCTCGTTGGTCACTCCTTTGCGCCGGTGGAATAAATCATCATTATCTATAAAATAGATTTGAATACGGGCTGTCTGGATTGAAGCAACCTTAATCAGCAACGGGTGGTCGGATTCCTCGATGATAAGGTTCATTCCCGAAAGACGAATCACTTCATGCAACTGGTTGCGACGTTCGTTAATCTCACCGAATTTAGGCATAAAAGTGCGTGTTTCATAACCATGTCCCTGGAAGAACTCTGGTAACTGGCGATTCAGCATGCGGATGGGTGTTTCCTCTGCTAAATAAGGGTATATCTCCTGAGAGATAAATAAGATACGTTTCGGCTCTTTCATAGGCATGTACACTTTTTCGCATTGCAAAGGTACAAAAAAAATCCGACATGACGAAAAAAAAAGACCAAAAAGTGACGAAAAATTTTATTTTTCGACATTTTTTGCGTATCTTTGCACGTTTTTTGACATAATTGACCATTTTTTTAATACATATCTATGCAAATTATTAGTACGAAAAAAGAACTGCAGGCTGCTGTGGCAGCATGCAAGAATGCAGGGAAAACAATCGGTTTGGTTCCTACTATGGGAGCTTTGCATGCAGGGCACGCCAGTCTGGTCAAACGCGCTGTGGCGGAGAACGACGTTTGTGTTGTCTCTGTATTTGTCAACCCAACTCAGTTTAACAACAAAGAGGATCTCGCGAAATATCCCCGTAATATTCAGCGGGATGCGGAATTATTGAGCAACTTAGGTGCCCATTTCGTATTTGCTCCGACGCCCGAAGAGATGTATTCGGCAGAGGAGATGAACACTACTTTCCAATTCGATTTCGCAGGCTTGGACCAAGTGATGGAGGGTAAAATGCGTCCCGGACATTTCAACGGAGTGGTACAGGTCGTTAGCCGTCTTTTCTATCTCGTACAGCCCGACAAGGCGTATTTCGGAGAAAAAGACTTCCAGCAACTGGCTATCATCCGTCACATGGTGGAGCGTAGTTCGATGGCGGGTACTTTCGGAGACCTGAAAATCATCGGATGCCCTATCGTACGTGAAGAGTCGGGATTAGCGCTCTCCAGCCGGAATGAAAGACTCTCTGCCGAAGAAAAAGAAACGGCATTGGCTATCTCCAAGACTCTTTTTGAGTCGTTGGAATGGGCAAAAGAAACTACTGCAGACGGCGTACTGAACAACTCCGCTGAAGCGGTGAAGAAAGTGCAGCAGCGAGTGACAGACACCATTAACGCTGTAGAAGGACTGGAGGTGGAATACTACGAGATAGTGGACCAAACGACGCTCCTTCCTACCGATACCTTCAACCACGCTATCGGCTGCGTCACTGTCTATTGCGGTCCCGTCCGCCTCATCGACAACATCAAATACACAAACTAATGGCATTTAATCTGCACTAATTCCGCAGTAAAACACGATACATATACGATAGATACATGATAGATATACGATATATTAGTATCGTATAAAAGGAACATCGCTATAGCCATTGTATAGGATGAAGATAGTCATAGATAAAAATATTCCTTTCTTGGAGGAAGCCGTAAAACGCGAATGGCAGGAAGTGGAGATTTGTCCGATGGAATCGGAAGAAATTACACCTTCTGCTGTCCGCGATGCGGACGTTTTGGTAGTGCGCACGCGGACCAAAATCGATGAATCGCTGCTCGCCGGTTCGCAGATCAGAATGGTCTGTACTGCCACCATCGGCTTTGACCATATAGATACCGCTTATTGCGAAGCGAATCATATACGGTGGATGTCGTGTCCCGGATGCAATGCGCAAGCCGTGTGTGACTATATAGAAGAAGCCCTGGACGAGTATCTTACAGCGAACTTCGTGAGCGGTCTTACAGCGCAGCGGTCTTGCAGCGAAGCGGTCTTACAGCGAAGCGATCTGTCTATCGGCGTCGTCGGAGTTGGGCATGTAGGCTCATTGGTTGCGCAGATGGCGGAACGCAAAGGACTGAAAGTGCTGCTGAACGATCCACCCAAAGGAATAGGCGTTTCGCTCGATTTCATCGCAGAAAACAGCGACATCATCACCTTCCATGTCCCCCTAATAAAACACAAACTACAAACCACAAACTCTTCCCCCCTCTATGGGGGGACTGAGGGGGGCTTCGAGGGGTTTGGCTCCACCTTCCACCTCTGCGACGAAGCGTTCCTGCGCAAATGCAAGCCGGGCGCTCTCATCATCAATGCGGCGCGCGGAGGGGTAGTGGACGAACCGGCGCTGTTGGCAAGCGAGCATCCTTTCGTCTTGGATACATGGGAAAATGAACCGCATATCAACCCTTCCGTACTGGATAAAGCATTCCTGGCCTCGATGCATATTGCAGGCTATTCGGTACAAGGCAAACGCAATGCCTCGCAGATGTGCCTTGACGCCATCGCTGAACTCTTCCGGCTCCCCGAAATCAATATCTCGGAATACCGCTATACAGCCTCCGTGGGAACTTCCTCTGCCTCCATACAAAAAGGAGACTCGGCGCCCGGATGGCTGTCCCGAATCTCCGATTCTCTCAAGAAAGATCCTACTGCCTTTGAGTCTCTCCGCAGAGTGTATCCACTGCGCGGAGTATAGGATCAATAGACGGTGCTTCGCCTACTGCCTGGATCATCCACTCCTTCGGAGTCAGTCTTCCCAAGCGGTATATACGCATATATTCCTGTGCAAACTCCTGCTGCGTCTTGTATTGTGCCAAGTGCTCCTCCAACTGGTATTGCACGATATGCCCCAACGGATAATTGGGCAAGTACATCGGAGCATTCACCGTATGGCTGTAAACAGCCAGTAAGATGCAGTCGTGTTCGCCTAACACCGGTTCGTAGTATTCATTCCATACCTCTTTGGCAATCTGTATCGTTGCTTCACATAGTTCTTGCGGGGTTGCCTTGGGATGAGCGTATATCCATTGCCACATCTGCATATCTACCAGACTTACTCCCATGATCTCGTACATGGACCAGAACTGATCCAGCACTTCGTCCGGGTTATTGATTCCGTTGCCCATTTGTCCGTCCGGCAGAAGTTGCAGGTCCCGGTGCTGCCAGAGAAAAGCGGAAGCCTCGGTATAGGCTGTATTGGGTACGCCGGACAGCATGTAGTGATCGATAAAATACATATCCAGCACTTGCTCCACGCAATGGCCGAACTCATGTACGGCGATATTATATCCCTTGTAATCCATGCCGTTTTCAGGTATTCTGGTACGCAAACGCGCATCTTCCTTGCGTCCCAAAGAAGGCCATGCGTGTCCCGAACCGCGCGCCGGCTCTACCGCTATATGCTGCGCTATGCGACGGGCGTCTTCGGAATAAAATCCCATCTTCGTCAACAGCCGCCACATATCTGCTGCAAAGGCATTGGCGTCCGGATATAGTTTCCGTGTCTGCGCACTCAGTGCGTCTTCGTTCAGGCTGGCTCTTGCTTTGAACCCGTCATACCATATATCGTACGGACGCAGATCGCGTTCCAGCCGCTCTTTGATAACGGCTGCTACCTGAGCCACTTGCTTCGATCCTATCAGTGCGCGGAAGAGACTATCCAATTCCGCTGCCGGAATCTCTACTCCTTCCTCAAAATTACGCCGGATACCTGTCGGTGCGGAGGGGCAATAGGCGTCTTCTGCAAAATAAGCATGGGCGATATCCAGTATCTTCCGGTACCGTGTGTAAGGTTCATTACCTCCGGTTTCATCGGAATAAGGCTGCCATATATAATCGGGATTATTGATGGCTTCGGCAGGAATAGACTGGTCCACTATACGCTGCATCACCCTGCAAATCATCTCTTGTTTCTCACGGTTTCGTCCCCGCGCCTCCAGATTGTCCGATTGATACAGTGCTTTCAGTTCGTCGCGCAAGTTCCAGTGGCTGAGCAGGATCTTGTCATCATCCCATAGTTGCCGGCCATCCTCCGTCCGGAGATTTCCCATATAGATATTGTAATCAGCGATATAGTTCTCCGCTTCTGCCAGCGCTTGCGCCATGCGTGTGTTTACTTCTGCCGGCACGCGGGTGGTGAATATATCTCCCATACGCGCATATGCCCATTCCTGCCGGCTCCATTCCTTGCCCAGACGGTTTTTCTCTTCCAGACTGTAATGCGGGAAATTGATGATTGTGATGAATGCCAGTTTGTTGTCAAACATATCATCCGAGAAATGCGCCAGCGGACTGTAGCCGGACATAATCCAGTCCGGCTCTTGAGGTTCTGCAGCGTTGGTCAGTTGGGTAGGGCGCAATAATTCAACAGTAAGCATATCTGCCGATTGATATACTTGTTCAAAAATCCTGCTCAGTGATTCAAAAAGAACAAGCCGTTCGCTGTCCGTGGTGCAGTAATAGTCTGCTACCAGTTGGTCAAAATCTTGCGGTGTGCCGTCTTTTTCTGTCCATAACGCTGCTGCCTGCTGTACGCCGCGAGGAGCAGATTCGTCCGGTTTCAACGGACTTTTTGTACTACATGAGGCTAACATAACCAAGCCGAGAATGAGGTATTTCTTCATAGATATATTGTATTTACCATGCCAACGTTGCGACGACAGGTTTATGATCGGATCCGGGAGCGTCCGGAACGACGCATTGCTTTGGCTGTAGCGGGTCGGAACACAGGATATAGTCAATCCGCACTCCTATTCCTTCTTTTTCGCAAGTCGTTCCTCTTTGCCAGAAATAGTGGGTTTCGTTCCATGCGTCATGTAAGTTCTCGCTTATATGCCGGTAAGCGAAACCGAGGGAAGGAGAGTTGAAATCGCCAACCACAATGACCGGGTACGGACTTTCATCTATCTCTTTGCGTACCACCCGCGCCTGATTCTCCCGCAGGGGGATAGCCCTGTCCCATTTGGCTTTGAGGCGCCTGATAGCAGCCCGGATACCCTTGTAGTCACGTATGGATTCTATCTCTGCCAAGTCTTCCGTGGTAAACTTGTAGGACTCCAGGTGGTTGTTTATGATCCGGAATGTATCCGTCCCGATAACCATGTCGCACCGGTTGGACAGGTTGCCGCTTGTTTCGTAATGGATACTGTGTTTGTTGATTAGAGGATATTTCGCCCAAACCATCGTGCCGTACTGGTGGCGTTTGTTATAGACCGAGAAATCGATATACGAATAAGGATATTTCTTGCTTAGCGTGCGCTTGACATCCGGAAGCGTGAGAAACTCTTCGTTCTTATAGACATCCACTTCCTGCAAACATACTACGTCGGCATCCTGAGACAGCAAGTATTGCAATACTTCGTTCTTCTCAGGTTTCTTGAATTCACCCATACGACCCGTGTTCCAGGTCAGAACAGTGATAGCTATAAGGACCAGATCCAGCATCTTAATGACTCTTAGGCACCAAAGTAACCAGGGGAACAATCATTTCTTCCAGCGAGATACCGCCATGCTGGAATGTATTGCGGAAGTATTGAGCGTAGTAGTTAAACTGGTTCGGGTACGCAAAGAAATCACTGCCGGTACAGAACATATAACTGCTGCTCACATTCGGGCATGGCAAGCCGGCGCGTTTCGGCTGGTTTATAGTCATGACATTCTTCGAGCTGCAATTAAGTGCTTTGCCTACCTTGTAGCGGATGTTCGTATTGGTGTTTTTGTCGGCAATGATTTGTATAGCGTTTTTGACACGGGTGGTACCATGGTCCGTCGTGAGAACCAATGTAAATCCGCGTTCGGCAGCAAGCCGCAGCAATTCATAGGTAGGGGAATGTCTGAACCAGCTGAGAGTCAGGCTGCGGTAAGCCGCTTCGTCGTTCGCTAACTCCCGCATGATCTTACTCTCCGTACGGGAATGGGAGAGCATGTCGATGAAATTGAGTACAACGATATTCAGCGGAGCCTGCACTCCCTTGAGTTGATGGATGACCCGTTCGCAGAAATCGCTTTCGTTCACCTTCCAATAGTTGAAACTCTCTCTTCTGCGATAGCGGTCGAGCAGGGTCTGAACCAACTCTTTCTCATACTGGTTCTTGCTATCTTCGTCCCCTTCTTCCACCCAGTATTGCGGATACATCTCCTGTATCTGCAACGGCAGCAGACCGGAGAAAATAGCATTCCGGGCATATTGCGTGGCGGTAGGCAGGATAGAGGTATATTGCTCCTCCGTACGGATGGAGTAGAACTCGCTTATCAGCGGCTGGATCATCTTCCATTGGTCATACCGGAAGTTATCAATGACGCATAGCAACACTTTCTCTCCCTTGTCCAGAAGCGGGAAGACAGTATGCTTCATCACGTCCGGCGACATAATCATGCTTGCGTCTTTGGGCGAAGCGGTCTTTCTGCTTTCTACTATCGACACGTAGTTCTTGGATATCCATTTGGCAAACGCAGCATTAGCCTGCGTACGTTGATCCTCGATCAGGCTGTGCATGCCCGAATGACCGCCTTGCTCGGGTTCCAAACCGGCTAATTCCAAATCCCATTTGCTGAGCAGGCGCTCGATTGCCTGCCATTCCTCGATAGTGGAAGCGGTATCAATGAGATAGGTGATGTCGCTCCATTCCTGGCGGTAACTCTGCTGCACCTGTTCCGTTACGATCTCCTGTTGGTGGATATGTTTCTTCAGGCACAAGAGGATCTGGGAGGGATTGACGGGCTTTATCAGATAGTCGGCTATCTTCTCTCCGATAGCCTGCTCCATGATATGCTCTTCTTCGCTTTTGGTGATCATCACCACGGGTATTTCCGGACGCAGACGTTTTATCTCCTGCAGCGTCTCCAACCCGTTCATACCCGGCATGTTCTCGTCAAGAAAGATAATATCAAACTGCCCGTTTTGGACAATATCAACAGCGTCCTCGCCGTTGGAGGCTGTTGTTACGTCGTAGTTTTTTCCTTTCAGATAAATGATATACGGTTGCAACAAGTCTATCTCATCATCAACCCAAAGTATTTGGCTCATAATTTCTCCATTTGTTGATAAGGTTGGTCATATCTTCCGGCCATTCGCTATCGAAGAACATGCGTTCGCCTGTCCGCGGGTGGGTAAAACCAAGGGTCTTGGCGTGCAGCGCCTGACGCGGACAGAGCGCAAAGCAATTCTCGATATACTGCCGGTATTTTTGTGTACGGAGTCCTTTTAGAATCTCGCACCCGCCGTATTTCTCATCCCCGAAAAGAGGGTGTCCTATATGCTTCATATGCACGCGTATCTGGTGTGTACGGCCTGTTTCCAAACGGCACTCCACCAGAGTGACGTACAAAAACTGTTCCAAAACCCGCCAGTGAGTGACCGCTTCTTTAGCTTGAGGGCACTCTTCCGGGTCCCAAACCCTGTATAGGGTCCTGTCTCTGTTATCCCGCGCAAGCGCGCCTTCCACGGTGCCGCAGTCTTCCTTGAACGTACCCCAGACAAGCGCGTTGTAGGTCCGCTCCGTCGTATGGTCAAAAAACTGCTTGGCGAGATGCGTCTTGGCTTCCGGTGTCTTGGCAATCAACAGAAGTCCGGATGTGTCTTTGTCTATACGGTGGACCAGACCGATGGAAGGATCGTTTATATCTACCATCTGGTCATTTGCCATTTGGCCATTGTGCTCGAAATGCCAGGCGAGGGCATGCAGGAGCGTGTGCTCGTAATTGCCGTGACCGGGATGAACAACTAATCCTGCCGGTTTATTGACCACCAGCAGATCCTCGTCTTCATATACGATATTGAGAGGAATATCTTCCGGCGTAATGGTAAAATCATGCGGTTCATGATCCAGCAGCACTTGGATTATATCTCTGGGTTTGACACGGTAATTGGAGGCAACCGCTTTTCCGTTAACCCATATGTTGCCTGCATCCGCAGCCGTTTGGATACGGTTGCGGCTGGTATTGGTCATGTGCTCTGCGAGATATTTGTCTATCCGTTCTTTTCCTTGACCCTTATCTACCTCGCACCGCCATCGCTCCCACAACTCTTCGTTTTCTATATCCGGATCTAAAACCATGTATCTTCTTCGGTATGTGTATCTCCTCCGCTTGCCGCTTTCTCTATGTCTTTAGACAGCCGCAAAGCAACAGTCTCTCCCTCTATCAGTCTCTCGCCTGCGTTCGGGGTCTGGCGGTAGATATATTGGATAACGCCTTCTTCTTCCGGTTCGTCGTATATTACCGCTCCCACGGTGAGCCTGTGTCTGAGCAACAGACTCCGTGCGTCCTGCAGCGTCAAGCCGATGACGGACGGCACTTCCACCTCTTCTGTGCCACGGCCGAAGCCTACAACCAGCCGCACTTTCGTTCCTACCGCCAGTTTCTCTCCCGGCTGTACACTGACGCCGTTACATTTGACATCCAGCACCAGATCTCTGAAGGCGGAAGGCTCATAGTCATAGACGGTGTCCACCTGCAGACCCATGCCGCGGAGAGTGGTCTCCGCCTGGCGGTAACTGATATCTTGCAGGTTCGGCATGGTCACCTGGCGTTTCGTAGTAGCGTTGATTGTAACATATACAGCGCGTCCGTGTTTGGCATGAGAGTCCGGCTTGGGGTCCTGATCTACAATCGTGCCAAACGGCACTTTGTCCGAATAGGTGGAGTCCACAATGACCAGATGTAATCCCTGTTCCGCCAGGACAGGCACTGCCTCTGCTTCTACCAATCCGCGTACATCGGCTACTTCCACCTCTATGCCATGCTCCGTATAACGCTTCAGATAAGCGATTAAGGCTACAAGGATACCGATACCCAGAACAACAGCCAAAAGGATATTCCACCCGACGAACTTGAAGTCGGACTTATCGAAAAAACTCAATTTTTTCATAAAAAATACAATTTACTGCGCAAAATTACAATTTTTTTTGGATATATGCAAAAAAGATAGTATTTTTGCACCGTTTTTCGCAAAAAGGCGAAACAAAAAGTAAAATAAAGCTTTATTAACTTAAAGTATGAAGGTTTGTGCTAGTCGAGTGTAAGTTCACTTACACTACTCGACGAAGCCAAAGCTCCAGAAATTTTAAATTTTTTAAAATTTATGAAGAAAGTTATTCTTATGGTAGCTGTTGCAATGGCTGCACTCAGCTGCGCAAACAAAGAGGCAGAGAAAGCAGAAGAGGCCGCTCCGGCACCTGCAGCAGTAGAGGCTCCGGCTCCCGCTCCCGCAGCAGTTGAAGCACCGGCACAGGAAGAGACACAGGCTCAGAAAGAGGCTTCTCTTATCGAGCGTGCTGTCGAACTCGGTCACGATGTAGCAGATGAGGTTGAGAAAAACAAGTAAGCACTATTTTACTTGTGAGATCATCTCACATGAAGCGGCCTTCGGGTCGCTTTTTTATTATATAAATCTGTTTGTAACTAACAAAATGCAATATTCAGTAGCAAAAAGCAAAATTTATTGCACAAAAATACATTTTTTTTTGGATATATCGCAAAAAAGTAGTACTTTTGCACCGATTTTCGCGATTTTGCGGAAAAAATAGAAAAATAAAGCTTTATTAACTAACTAAAAGTATGAAGGTTTGTGCTAGTCGAGTGTAAGTTACTTACACTACTTGACGAAGCCAAAGCTCCAGAAATTTTAAATTTTTTAAATTTATGAAGAAAATGCTTCTTATCGTAGCTGTTGCTTTCGTAGCAATGAGCTGCGGCAACAAGTGCTGCGAGAAAAAATGCAACCAGGACACTTGCAGCCACGACACCGTTGAGGTTGTTGAGGCTGTTGAGGTAGCTGAGTAATCAGAACTTGTTAGCTCAAAGAAGAAGCGACGCATTTGCGCCGCTTTCTTTTTGTTTATGAGTGCTAAATGAGTCGTAAATGACCCCGCGCCCTTGGCGCGCTAAACAGAGCGGAGCTCGCTCAACAGCAAGCCCCGCTTGCGCTAAACAGCGGCTTTGCCGCGCTTAACCGTTGTGCGCGGCGTCGTACTCCTCGCCGCATACCTTCCAGAGGTAGGCGGTCATGGTCTTTTTGCCGGTGGCGAGGTCCTTCTGGGCGATGAAGTCCAGTTGGTCCTGCGAGATCTTGTTCAGATCCTTCCGGCGGGTAGCGACCATCGCGCGCACCTCGGTGAAGCGCTCGCGAAGCGCCAACTCTTTTGCACTCGGCTGCGTGCTGCGCTCCACTTTCGGACGTAGATACAGACGGTTACAAGCATTGCTCTGGGTAGCCGCTACGCGGTGGGTTGCCAAGAGCATCTTGGTGCAGGAGTGCTGACCGCTCTTGCTCGGTTTTGCCAATGCACCCGACACATGGTCGATGCCGGCGGAATAAGTTACTTTTGCCATACAAGTTCGGCGTTTGCCGAACAGACCGCCCATCGGGCTGACAGACCGTTCACTTACGTTCACTGTCAGACCGTTTCACTGACAGACCGCTCGTTTCACTCACTGACAGACCTAATTGCATCTGTTCGGA
>FLNV01002052.1_pt1 | contig 150870 bp, 149 predicted proteins | sample 1140351 | NCBI WGS metagenome assembly FLNV01 (sample SAMEA3878207, study PRJEB12797) | bioreactor metagenome | biome: Moose rumen | place: Sweden | collected 2011-10 | reverse complement strand
GAATCAAGCTCGTCCTCAAACTTTGAACGGAAATAGTCACGCTCCAGATTGTGGATCTTACGACTGAACCCCTGTTCCTTATCGAATGTTACAAGTCCTGCTCTCTTAGTACCCAGATGTGAGTTATAGTCAGTTCCGTAGAACAGATCGTTAACACAACTCCGTGTACTGATGGTTCCAAAGAATCCTCCCATACCTTATTATATAAAATAGTAGAGGAACGATGCTATACCTTCGAGTGCAGGTTTGCGTTGTCCCTCTATTTCAATCTTAAATTCTATCTCTACCTTGCAGATTCCGCGAAGATTCTGGATGTTGTGCAACTTGGTGGTCATCCTCACACGCGATCCCGTGATAACCGGCTGACCGAAGCGCATCTTATCCATACCGTAGTTCACGAGCATCTTGATATTACGCACCTCAATGATTTGTGCCCAGAGATATGGCAGCACCGAGAGAGTGAGATATCCGTGAGCGATAGTGCTCTTATAAGGAGTCTCCACCTTGGCACGCTCCACGTCTACGTGTATCCACTGATGGTCGAGTGTTGCGTCTGCAAACATGTTAATACGGTCTTGGTCAATTTGCAGCCAGTCGGAACAACCAAGCTCCTTACCCAGATACTCTGCAAATTCGTCATACGAATTGATGATTAATTTTCCCATATTTCTGAAGTAATCCTGAAATTTTGCTGCAAAATTACTCATTTTCTCCCATATAACACGAACGCAAGACTAAAAAAACGTTAAATAACGCCCGATAATTATCAATTCTCAATTCTCAATTCTCAATTCTCAATTATTTGTTGTACCTTTGCACCCGCAAAACAAAGGAAGGGTGTTTTCCAGAGTGGCCAAATGGGGCAGACTGTAAATCTGCTGTCTTTCGACTTCGGTGGTTCGAATCCATCAGCACCCACAAAAAAAGCTCGCCAATCAGCGAGCTTTTTCTGTCTCAAAATAGTTATCTAGAGTTCCTGATTCTCAGGACGCAGCTTGCGGACTGTCTCACCAGCGCGCCACATCTCCTGGTTGCGCATGGCCTCCAGTTCCTTCTCCAGACCAGCACGATAGTCAGGCTTCGAGTTGGCATCGATGGTGATCTGAGCCTCGTTACCAGTCTGAACAGAGTAGTACAGCCACTCCATCACCGGCTTGATAGCATCGTGGAAACGGGGAGCCCAATCCAATGCACCACGCTGAGCGGTCGTTGAACAGTTGGCATACATCCAGTCCATACCCTTCGCACCAAAGAGCGGGCCAAGGCTCTGTGTCAGTTCCTCAACAGTCTCGTTGAAAGCCTCCGAGGGAGAGTGTCCGTGCTCGCGCAACACCTCGTACTGTGCCAGCAGCAGTCCCTGGATAGCACCCATCAGCGAACCACGCTCACCAGTCAGGTCAGAGGTAGCCTCACGCTGGAAAGTCGTCTCAAACATATAACCTGCACCGATACCGATACCGAAGGCGAGTGTCTTCTCCTTAGCCTTACCAGTAGCATCCTGATAAACGGCATACGAGCAGTTCAGACCGCGACCCTCACAGAACATCGTACGGAGACTGGTACCTGAACCTTTAGGAGCCACCATGATCACGTCGACATCCTTCGGGGGGATGACACCCGTACGGTCGCTCCAGTTGATAGCGAAGCCATGAGAGTAATACAACGTCTTACCGGGCTTCAGAGATTGCTTGATGGTAGGCCACTGCTGAATCTGCCCAGCATCACTCAGAAGCATGCAGAGAATCGTACCCTTCTCGGCGGCCTCCTCGATAGAGAACAGCGTCTCACCAGGCACCCAACCGTCGGCTACAGCCTTATCGTAGGTCTTACCCTGACGCTGACCAACAATCACGTTAAAACCGTTGTCACGCAGGTTGCAAGCCTGACCAGGACCCTGAACACCATAACCAATCACAGCGATGGTCTCATTCTTCAATACTTCACGTGCTTTCTCCAAAGAGAACTCTTTGCTGGTGACTACAGTTTCCATCACGCCACCAAAATTCATTTGTGCCATAATAGCTAAATATTTATAATGTTATACATATCCCTTGTGTACCATGCCAGCCCTACCCGAGAGCCGTCGTCTTGCCAGTCCACTCAGGGCTTACACGAAGCCCCGACAAGGGGTTAACTTTAGAAATCGGCAACAAAGGTACGAATAAGTAAGCAAAAAGCCAAATTTTATTCGGACTTTTTCAGATTTCTTCATTATTCCATTAACTGATGTGATATCTTTCGCTCGTATTGTAATCACGGTCTTTGTCTTTACCAAAGTACTCCAGAAGAAATTTCTTATTCTTCTGACGGGTAACCCGGATAAGTACCTCTCTGTAAGTGACACGATCGTTCTCCAAATAGCTCTCGTAAGCATTAAAAGTAGTGGACTTCTTGTCCTCGCTTTTCTTGACCAACTTGAACGCAGATACATTGCGGTGACTCTGAGCGATATCGACATATAAGCTATCACTCGTAAATCTGAACATCAATTCCCCACTCAGGGACAGATACTTGCCATTCAAGTCAAGTGCATGTACCTCAAAGAAGCAACATGACATCAGACATAAAAACATAAACTTTCTCATATCTTTCTTTTCTATATTTTACATTACAGTCTTGTTAATGGATATACGATGTTCACAATGAAGATGTTGGCGGCGAGGATGATGAGATTCATCAGCAGGCCGATGCGCATGAAATCGCTGAAACGGTAGCCACCCGGGCCATAGACCAGCATATGGGTGGGCGATCCGATGGGCGTAGCGAAGCTGCTGCTGACGCTGACCATCAGGGCAACGAGGAAGGGGAACGGTTCGTAGCCCAGCTTCTCGGCAGCATCGTACATGATGGGGAAGAACATGGCTCCTGCCGCCGTGTTCGAAATAAACTCAGTAATAAATGTTCCAACAAAGCAGATCGCCGTCATGACGACAATCGGATTTGTACCGCAGACGTCGAGGATGCCATTAGCCATCCACTCAGCAATACCCGTCTTCTGGATAGCAAGACCGAGGACGGCACTGCCGGCGAAGACCATCAGGATTTCCCAGTTGATGGCCCGCATGGCCTGATCAACGTTACAGCAACGGAAGATGAGCATGGCAGCGGCAGCGAGGAAGGCGCATTGCAGCAGCGGCATGACACCCAACGCCGAAAGGGCCACCATAGCTATCATGATCGTGGTGGAGACAAGCGTACCGCGTCCGATGTTGGGCACGTCATCGGAATCGAAGAAATGGATGTCGTTCTTCAGGGACGAGGTATTGACATTGATGTTCTTAGGACAGACTAACAGCAGCGTGTCGCCCGCCTGAAGCACCACCTGTCGCGGACTCTCCTTGATGCGCTCGCCGCGTCGGGCGACAGCCGCCAACGTCAGATTGTTATTCTTCTCAAATGTGCTGCCACCGATGGTCTTGCCTATCAGGCTGCTGCCGAAGTTGATGTAGGCCGTACGCAACTGGCGGCTCTTGTCGAGCTCACTCATGGAGAAGACATGGTGGTCGGCGCTCACCAACTGGTGACTCTTTGCTATCTCCAGGATCTCGTCTATCTGTCCGGCATACACCAGATGATCACCTCCCATGATGGGCTCGTTCTCCGTGATGGGCATCGGGACATCGTCGAAGTGATACAGCTCTATCAGACCGCCACCCTTAACGTGGAAGAGGCCGGCCTCAGCGAGTGTCTGGCCGATACAGGGATTATCCGACGGTACCTGCAGTTCCACGGTGTACTCGCCCGTGGATTCGAAAGCACTCTCAGGGGCCTTACGCTCGGGCAGCAACCGCCGCATAGCAATGACCGACAGTACACCGACGGCGAGACAGAACAGTCCGGGGATGGTCGTGGTCAGCACATTCATCGCCTCACCCGTCTTCTCCTCGTAGAGTCCACTGATGATCAGGTTCGGCGGCGTACCGATAAGGGTACATACACCACCCATGCCCGAGGCGTAGCTCAGGGGGATGAGCAGCTTGGAGGGTGAGACACCGAGTTTCTTCGACCACATCTTGACGATATTGACGAAGAGCGTCACGACAGTGGTGTTGCTGAGGAACGAACTGAGCACGGCCACCGGCAACATCAGTCGCGTCACCGCCTTCGAATAGCTGTCGGGCGTGCCAAGCAGATGCTTAACAATCCATTGCAACACCCCAGTATGCGTCAGTCCTGCGACGACCACGAAGAGCACGCCGACGGTGATGACCGACGTACCGCTGAAGCCCGAGAATGCCTCCTTGGCATCGAGTACGCCCGTGACATACAGAACACCGATGGCACCGAGGAACACCAGATCAGAACGCAGTTTGGTAAACAGCAGAATACTGAACATGCCCAGCACCGTCACAATGGTGATACAAGCATCAAGACTAAAGCCTAAAAAAAGTTCTGTTCCCATGAGCCTAAAGGTTATGTAAGTGTCAATGTTTTATTCTGATTATCCGAAAACGACCTTGCTGCGGCAGACCTCCACGCCGTCGTCCTTGCAGATACGGACGTTGAAAGAGTTGACCGTTTCGTCAGCAGGCTGTCTATAGAAGGAGAGTCGGTCGCCCTGATGGGCCTCTGCGACGTAGGCAATCTCGAAACGGCGGATCTGGTGGTCGCGGTACCAGTCGAGGGGCCACAGGTCGAGAACGTGTTCGATGTATTTCACGCTATTGATATGGCCATTGATGTCGACATCGTTATACTGCGTCTCGATGGTGCGCACGAACTCGGCATCGTCGGACATCTTCACACGACCGCCCTTGTCGATGGGGCACTCCTTGTCCTTGAAGATCCAGTTGTTGATGGCACCGTCATCAATGCTGAAGATATCAGTAGGCTGACGGTTCTCGGTGTCGATCATCGCCCAGATAGAACGGCCGTAGCCATAAACTTTACCCTCCTCGCCAACGACGCGGAAGTTACGCGAGGTGAAATAGCGCATGGCCGACTCCACCCATGTTTCAACATTGAACTTGGTGTACATCATCGGCATCTCGTCCATCTCGATGGCCAGACGTGAGAGCACCCACGAGCGGTTGATGGTGAGCAGATACTTCATGCCGAAGCCGCGTGCCGAGGAATGTAAGTCGGCGGCGTTGAGCATGTGGTTGCCCAGATGTCCCATAAACAGGCGTCCGCTGAAATCGCAGTGGAACGGCTCAGCCAAAAATTCGTATGATCCTATCTTATCCATTTTCCCGTTCTTCAAGGAAAGCGCTGACCTGTTCCTGCATGCCGCGGGTGACGGCGATACGACCAGAGCGCGTATACTGTAGCACACAACCGAACGCATCAAGCGCACGGAAAAGCGAGATAATATCTTCTGTGATACCATGTTTCATAACAATGGTATAGGTGGGGTTCACCTCGATGATATGCGCATCGAAACGTCGGATGGTTCGCGATATCTCGGGATTTTCGAGCACCTTCTCCGTAGCCAGCTTATAAAGGCCAGACTCACGGATAAACAACTGGTCATCAGTGAAGAAATTGGCCTTCACCACATCAATCTTCTTTTCTATCTGACGGACAATCTTCACTATCTGGTCCTCATCGCTCCACGCCGTGATGGTGTATTTATGCACCCCAGGAATACTGGAAGCCGACACGTTCAGACTCTCAATATTCACCTGCCGACGGGTAAAGACAGCGGTAATCTGATTCAGAATACCGGCCACATTCTCTGAATACACCAGCAACGTATATAGTTTCTTCTCTTCCATACTCTTAAATTTCAAGCATCATTTTATCAACATCCATGCCCGGAGGTGTCATCGGCAACACATTGTCCTCCTCCTTGATCTGACATTCCAGGATATAAGGACCATCGGTAGAGAGCATCCTTCCCACAGCTGCCGCCAGATCATGACGGTCGTTGACGGCCTCATAGGGGATGCCGTAGCCCTTCGCAATCATCGAATAGTCGGGATTCATCATCTTTGTGAACGACTTACGACGCAGCCAGAACATATCCTGCCACTGACGCACATTTCCCAAGTAGTGGTTGTTCATCACAATCATCTTCACAGGGCTCTTCTGTTCCATGATAGTACCAAGTTCCTCGATACACATCTGGAATCCTCCATCACCCATAAAGCAGCATACGCAACGCTCTGGGGCAGCGAAGGTAGCACCGATAGCAGCCGGCATACCATACCCCATCGTACCCAAACCGCCACTGGTACAGATACTACGTTTGTGGTGATATTTGAAATAGCGGGTAGCAAACAACTGATTCTGCCCCACATCAGTAACAAGGATAGCATCATCGGGAGCCTGTTCAGCAACAGCATTCACGACCTCACCCATAAGCAATGGTCCATCTTTAGGATGGATGGCAGGTTCAATGACCTTAACACGTTCCTTATCATCCAAAGGCCTAAATGAATCACGCCATTCCTTATGGTCACCTTTGTTGATGAGTTCAGTGATAGCGGGCAATGACTCCTTACAATCAGCTACTACCGCCACATCAGTCTTAACGTTCTTGTCTATCTCACTCTTGTCGATATCAAGATGAATGATTTTTGCCTGTTTTGCGTAAGTCTTCAGATTTCCTGTTACACGATCTGAGAAACGCATTCCAATAGCTATAAGCACGTCACACTCCTGTTCCTTCAAGTTGACAGCGTAGTTGCCGTGCATACCGAGCATACCAACATTTAGCGGATGGTTGGAAGGAAGAGCCGAGAGGCCGAGCATTGTACGACCTGCGGGGATATCTGCTTTCTCAAGGAACTTCTTCAGTTCTGACTGAGCGTTTCCTAGTTCAACCCCCTGCCCGACGAGAGCCAGAGGTTTCTTGGCATTGTTGATGAGTTCTGCCGCCTGACGCACAGCCTCAGCATCGAGCTTTGGATAAGGCACGTATGAACGTACGAAATTGATGCGCACGGGATTATAGTCAATCTCCTCCGTCTGTGCATTTTTCGCAAAATCGAGTACCACAGGACCAGGACGACCGCTTCGTGCAATATAGAAAGCACGACTTACTGCCCAAGCCACATCTTCAGCATGACGTATCTGATAGCTCCACTTTGAGATAGGCTGCGAAACACCCACAAGGTCAACCTCCTGAAAGGCATCTGTTCCCAGAGCAGAGATAGCCACCTGTCCTGCGATGACAACAATAGGTGTTGAGTCCATCATCGCATCGGCAATTCCTGTCAATGTATTGGTCACTCCCGGACCACTTGTGACAAGAGCCACTCCAACCTCACCAGACACTCGGGCATAACCCTCTGCAGCGTGAGCTGCTCCTTGTTCATGACGTACCAGGATATGGTCAAAGCATTTCTTCTCTCCTCGTGTATAATCGAAGAGTGCATCATATACGGGCATAATAGCACCACCGGGGTATCCGAAGATGGTCTTCACCCCTTCCGCCTGCAGCGCTCTCATCAGCGCCTTAGCTCCTGTTATTCTATCTTTCAGCATACTTGTATACTATTCTGTCAAAATTCTTACGCCACCCTTGTCAGCAGAAGAAACACTCTGGGCATAGGCGCGAAGGGCCTTGCTCACCACACGGTTACGCTTCAGAGGCTGCTGTGGACGGGCTGTAAGTTCTTCATCAGAGAGTTTTACGCTAATAGAACGTGAAGGGATGTCTATGATAATGATATCTCCGTCCTTTATCTTTCCGATATTACCTCCATTGGCGGCCTCAGGAGAGATATGACCGATACTCAGTCCTGATGTTCCTCCAGAGAATCGTCCGTCAGTAATCAGAGCACACTCCTTACCAAGGTGCATACTCTTTATATATGAGGTGGGATAGAGCATCTCCTGCATGCCAGGACCACCCTTCGGACCTTCATGGGTGATTACCACACAGTCACCACTCTTTACCTTTCCACCAAGGATTCCCTCGCAGGCATCTTCCTGAGAGTCGAAAACCACAGCGGGACCTTCGAAATGCCATAGACTCTCATCGACGCCAGCCGTCTTAACAACACAGCCGTCTTGAGCAATATTTCCAAAGAGTACAGCAAGTCCGCCATCCTTAGTATAGGCATGTTCGAGATCGCGGATACAACCATTGGTACGATCGGTATCAAGTGTACCCCACTCTTCCGACTGTGAACCCATCTTCGTTGAGAAGCGGTTGCCTGGGGCTGTCTGGTAGATACGATTAGCCTCAGAATCGACAGGTCCGTCCACGATACTATATTTCTTCATCGCCTCAGCGAGAGTCATTCCGTCAACACGAGGAGCAGACCCATCAACAAGTCCACCTTTATTTAGTTCATTAAGAATGCCTAGGATACCACCTGCGCGACCACATTCCTGAACGGAATACTTCTGAGTATTAGGAGCCAGTTTGCAGAGACAAGGCACCTTACGGCTCAGTTCATCTATATCCTGCATTTTGAAGTCGGCCCCAGCCTCCTGAGCGACAGCAAGCAGATGGAGCACGGTATTAGTACTTCCGCCCATAGCGATATCAAGAGCCATCGCATTCATAAATGCCTTACGGGTAGCGATGTTACGAGGCAGGACACTCTCATCACCATCCTCATAATAAGCAAATGCGTTCTTCACCACCTGACGGGCAGCTGCCTTAAAGAGTTCTACCCGATTCGTATGAGTGGCCAGGATTGTTCCGTTTCCTGGAAGACTCAAGCCAATAGCCTCTGTCAGCGAGTTCATCGAGTTGGCAGTGAACATACCCGAACAACTACCGCAACCCGGACAAGCACAATGCTCTATCTCCACCATTTCCTCATCTGATACTGAAGGGTCGGCCCCCTTCACCATAGCTGTGATGAGGTCGGCATTCTCCCCCCGCCATTTACCAGCTTCCATAGGACCACCAGAACAGAATACCGTTGGGATATTCAGTCGCATCGATGCCATCAGCATTCCTGGTGTCACCTTATCACAGTTTGAGATACATATCATAGCATCAGCCTTATGGGCATTCACCATATACTCCACACTGTCGGCAATAATATCTCGGCTTGGAAGAGAATAAAGCATTCCATCATGCCCCATTGCAATACCGTCATCGATGGCGATGGTATTGAACTCAGCCGCGAAACACCCCATTTTCTCTATCTCGGCCTTCACAATCTGGCCTATCTCATGCAGATGAGTATGACCTGGCACGAACTGTGTAAACGAGTTGACGATAGCAATTATCGGTTTGCCAAACTGTTCATGTTTCATGCCTGTGGCAACCCATAGTGCACGGGCGCCAGCCATTCTTCTTCCTTCAGTGCATACAGCACTTCTTAACCGATTTTTCATAAGTCATAAGTTTAATTAGTGTGCAAAGATACACTAAATTCCCCTAAATCCAAAAGTTTTAATGATTTTTGTGAAGAAAATGTTTGGTTTATTGAGACTAATGTGTTATATTTGCAACCGAAAATGATAATAATAACAAATTAAATCGTTTTTTTATGAATATCGGACATAGTATTAGGGAAATAATGAAGAAGAGAGGCATGACTGCCACTCGCCTTGCAAAGGAAATCCCATGTGAGAGAACAAATGTCTACAATATCTTTGGAAGAAAAGACATTAGTACAAAACTTCTTTGGAGAATTAGCGAAGTTCTGAATTACAATTTCTTTGAGGATTTCTCAAAAGAATACGGAAAAACTTCAAGTAAGCGCAAATAAAAAATAATCCCCGCCAAGTTTTGGCGGGGATATTTTTTACTTCACTTCCTCTATAATCTTTGCGCCCTCTTTCAGAGCTTCCATATTCAGAGGAATCAAGCTATGATGACGCTCTGGGAGAGTCTTGAAGAGAGCCTTCTCCACACCCTTATCACTTACTACCGGAGCCACCTTAAGCAGACCACCAAGGATAATCATGTTGAATACCTTGCTGTTCTTCATCTCAGCAGCCTTGTCCATAGCGGCAATCTGATATATGGTGATGTCCTTACGAGTAGGCGGATTAATGATACCAAAGCCATCGTAGATCAGTATACCTCCAGGCTTGATCTTCGGCTCGAATTTCTCGAGTGAAGGCTGGTTCAGTACCACAGCGATATCATACTTGCTGAGGATAGGCGAAGAGATACGCTCATCGCTAACGATAACTGTTACGTTGGCAGTACCACCACGCTGCTCAGGTCCATATGCAGGCATCCAAGTCACCTCTTTATCCTCCATCAGTCCTGAATAGGCCAGAATCTTACCCATCGAGAGCACGCCCTGACCTCCGAAACCTGAAATAATTATCTCTTTTTTCATTTGTCTGTCGTATCTTTTAAATCACCTTTGGGATAGAAGGGGAACATATTCTCCTTCATCCATTCATTAGCCTTTGCAGGAGTAAGCTTCCAACCGCTGTTACAGGTTGATACAAACTCCACTAGACTTGAACCCTTACCAGCCATCGAAGCTTCGAATGCCTTACGCAGAGCTTTCTTGGCCTTATTGATAGAGGCAACACTCTCTACGCTCTGACGAGTTACATAGCATGTGCCCTCCAGTTGGGCAGCGATATCGGCCATCTTCAGAGGATAGCCATGCAGCTGCGGATCACGTCCGTAAGGACAGGTAGATGTCTTCTGGCCAATCAGCGTAGTTGGAGCCATCTGACCACCCGTCATACCATAGATAGCGTTATTAACGAAGATGATCACGATGTTCTCACCACGGTTCAGCGCGTGGATGGTCTCACATGTTCCGATACAAGCGAGGTCACCATCACCCTGATATGTGAACACCAGACGGTCAGGCCAGCAGCGCTTTATACCAGTAGCCAGTGCGGGAGCACGTCCATGGGCAGCCTCCTGCCAGTCTATATCTATATAATTGTACGCGAAGACGGCACAGCCTACAGGGCTCACACCTACGGCCTTGTCCTCCATACCCATCTCTTCGATGACTTCGGCAATGAGCTTATGCACCACACCGTGACTACAGCCCGGGCAGTAGTGCATATTGTTGTCGTTCATCAGCGTCGGCTTCTTGCAGACGATGTTCTCTGGTTGAACTATTTTATTTCTATCCATAATTTCTTGTCTTTCTGGGTCTTCCTAGCTTATCCTATAATTTTCTCCTTTAAGGCATTAACGATTTCCTCAGGATCGGGAACGATACCACCAAGACGTCCGAACTGCTCTACTGGAACGGCACCATTCACAGCCAGACGGACATCCTGTACCATCTGACCGGCATTGATCTCTGCTACGAGAATACCCTTTACCTTTTTCGACAGCTCAGCAATCTGCTTCTCTGGGAATGGGAACAGAGTGATAGGACGGAACAGACCAACCTTGATACCCTGCTCACGGGCGATCTCTACACTCTTCTCAGCAATACGGGCAGCACTTCCGAAAGCAACGATTGCATACTCTGCATCATCCATCTGCTGCTCTTCGAAACGAACCTCGTTCTCCTGAATCTTGGCATATTTCTCCTGGAGGGCGATGTTACGCTGCTCCATGATTTCCGGCTTCAGCTCAAGAGAGGTGATAACCACACGCTCACGGTTCTTCGGCTTACCAGTAGAAGCCCAAGGACACTGCTTGATGACCTCCTCATCAGTACGACGGGGCTTGAATGGAGGCAGGACAACCTTCTCCATCATCTGACCAATCACACCATCGCTCAAAATCATAGCAGGATTGCGATACTTGAATGCCAGCTCGAAGGCGAGATCCACGAAATCTGCCATCTCCTGAACAGAAGACGGAGCCAGAACAATCACCTTGTAGTCGCCATTACCACCACCACGTGTAGCCTGGAAATAGTCACCCTGCGAAGGCTGGATAGTTCCCAGACCAGGACCTCCACGCTGAACGTTCACAAACACACCCGGAACCTCGGCACCAGCCATATAAGTGATACCCTCCTGCATCAGCGCGATACCAGGAGAACTTGAAGAGGTCATCGCACGCTTACCAGCACCGGCAGCGCCATAGACCATATAAATAGAGGCCAGCTCGCTCTCAGCCTGAACCACCTGCATACCGGTAGTCTCCCAAGGCTTCAGTTCTGCCAAAGTCTCAATCACTTCACTCTGCGGAGTAATAGGATAGCCGAAATAGCCGTCGCATCCGCAACGAATAGCAGCATGGGCGATAGCCTCATTGCCTTTCATCAATACAACTTCTTTTTTCTCTTCAGCCATAGTTTAGTCCTCCACTTTTTTACGATACACGGTGATACATCCGTCTGGGCAGACGATGCCGCACGAAGCACAGCCTACACAGGCCTCTTCGTTGACTGCCTCCACATAGGGATATCCGTGCAGATTCACTTTGTTGGCCAGGGCGATAACCTTCTGGGGACAAGCGATGATGCACAACTGACATCCCTTGCACCTCTCGGTATCAACCACAATAGCGCCTTTCAATTTTGCCATAATATAGTTGTTTAATGCATTATTACTAACTAAATTGGCTGCAAAGGTACAAATAAGAAAGCAAAGTGCCAAAGAAAAATCTTTTTTTCTTTTCTTTTTTTCTTATTCCTTATTATATTTAGCGCTCAAAGTCTATGCTTACGTAGTTGAATCCCATAGCTTTCAACATCTTACGGAACTGCTGGTCAGCATTATCCTGAGCGCTGCGCAGATTCTCCGGAGTCAGACAATGGGCTATCATCTGGCGATTTGCCTTCCGATAGAGAGCCTCCCGATCAGCTGCTGTCCATCTCCCGGATTCATAGAATGCCTTCGTACGGGCCTCATCGATGAAGTCTTTGTCAAGCAGCCCTATCTTGGGAAGTGTCACCATCACAGAATCGCCTTGGGTCTTTATCCATCCTTCCTTTGCCTTGCTCAGATCGATACCCAGACGTAGTGTACCATAATATATACGTACCAGATGGTCGTCAGAAAAGAGACCTTTCCTTACTGTATCTACCAGCTCCTCATTACTGACAGAGAGAAACTCCCATTCTCCGATGTCTTTGATCAGCTGAATCTGCTGAGGGGTAATGTTGATGTCGCTGTTAACGCCTAATTCCAAGTGATTATCCTTTTCAGCAAAGGCCAACCACCAGAAAACCAAGATGAAAGCCACAAGCGCTAACAACTTGACCATCAGCCTTATACGTGATTCCTTATTATTCCTATCCCTGCTCATCGTCCAACATTCAATAGTTTTTTAAGGTCATTCCGATTGTAGTCCTTACGGAATGCGATGGTGATATTGTGCTCTTCAAACCCCATCTGTTCTATAAGTGGTATCAGAGTTTTGGCAGCACTCTGCTGGGCCCTTTCCAGAATACCAAGATTAGGAATACTGTTGATGATTGCCTGACGTCCCTGTTGTTCATAGCTGCTCATCTCGGCATCGCTGAAGTGTGAGCGCGCTATTCCGACATATTCGCGAATGGCCTTCTGGTTGATCTTCGAACTGGTCATCTCTACCTTCGGATCAGGCAGTACAATCGTTATCTTATCCCCTTGTCGCTCGATGTTCGAAGGGCCGAAACTGCTGAAGTCAATATATGCTTTCAGCGTGGCATCCATAGGGATTGCAATCTTTCGATCACCCAACGGGAGTTTGATATCGATATCCTGTTTCAGCAATGTACCCTTCAGGCTCACAACATCATCGTGAGTCACAATCTTATGAACGTGAATCTCCGTAGTGTACAACCGGGAACATTGTTGTATCTGCATTATCAGCATCGGCACCGTGTCGATGCTCTGATATTGGGCGACAGGTTCCCCACCCTCTTTATCTCCGCTGCACGAACATCCTGTCAGAACGGCCAGCATCACAACGATTCTCCAAGCCTTCTTTAGCATCATGATTCTAACAATATTATAACTTAAAGCCCTGTAAGGTCAAACTTATACACTTTCTCTTCTGCCTGTGTCTGCTCGAAAAAAGTTATCATGTAGATGGGATAGTAAACAACTCTTCCCTTTGTCTGAAGAACGTCTGTCGTTGAGTATAAAGTTGCGTATCAGCTCGTCAGCTTTGCGTTTTACCATATTAACTTGTCTTTGTGGGTGCAAAGATACAATATTTTACTTAAACACAAGCACAAAAAGCAAACAAAATACACTTTTCCAATATAAAAACCTTGGTTTTCTTGATATTCATCTAACGATTCGCCAGATTCATAATAATAATCATATTCATTCACAATCGAAGTTCCAGTTTTCCCTGCCACACGGAATATCTATACAGTGTTGATAATCTGTATTTTATGAGTTAAACCGTACAAATGAACTTTGGAAAATAGAATTTTTCGATTCTCATCCCTTTCGCCCATCGGCAGGTCTTCCACAAAACTCGCTCTTCTCACTCAGAAGAGTATCATCATCTGTTCTGCACGTATGCGCTGCAAAGATAACTATAAATTACTAGATAACAAAGAAAATCATGAGAAAAGTTCTAAAAATCAGAAAATATTATCAATTTTCTTTTGAAATTCAAAATAATTCTGTAATTTTGCACCGAATATGAGAATAGTATCACATAGACGATTAGTTGAGTTCTATAGTTCGGAAGGACATGAAGACGCTCAGGCAGCGCTTGAACGATGGTACGACATCGCAGAGAAGGCAGAGTGGAAGAACCTGTCGGATATAAAGGCAGACTTCCCCACAACAGACTACGTTGGAAACCAGCACTATGTCTTTGACATTAGGGGCAACAAATATCGACTTGTGGTGGTTGTAAAGTTCACAATCGGACATATTTTCATCCGATTTGTGGGTACGCATAGTGAATACGATAAGATAGACGTTTCAACGATATAATAAAGGAGGTACGAATATGGCAAAGATTAGTAAAGAACAATATGAGTTCGCATTGGCACGAATTGAGGAACTGTTGCCCTTAGTGAATGACAACACACCTTCCAACGACCGCAATGCTGTGGAGTTGACCATGATGTCGGATGTTGTCATAGATTATGAGAAGGAGCACTATCCCATAGGCAAGCCAACCGTAGCCCAACTGATACAGCTTTCGTTAGACGAGAAGAATATGAGTCAAAAGCAGTTGGCTACGGAGATTGGTGTGAGTCCTTCCAGAATCAGCGACTACGTATCTGGCAGGGCAGAGCCTACGTTGAAAATTGCACGTTTACTTTGTAGCACCCTAGGAATAACACCAGCGGCAATGTTGGGATATTAGATTGTACATTTACATTATAACAGAACCCGCCACGCTTCCCGTAGAACAGCGAACCAGGGCAGGGCGTTTTCTAAAAAAAGGAAACCTAAAGGGGGAAAACAATTATGAACATTCAGCACCACACAGCCTCGTAATGTTTAACCGAGACGGCATGAGACATCAATCCGTGTCGCCTCATAACAGCATCATCTTCTTCCCTTAAAGTCCTTCGAGGTGATGAGTCCTTGGGATTTAGGTGGTGACGGAAAAGCTTTCTTCGGATTCCATCCTAAAGAAGAGTGGTCCGTCAAACTGATGAGGAAGTAGTATGGGGATAATAATATAGAAGAGCGGGAAACATAGACCGAAGATGGTCTAGTTTCCCACTTATTGTTGTTTTTTTACTTCTCTATCACTTGGTATTTACATTCTACTCTGTTTTTTTCCTTGTCAAAAAAGTAGGTCTGCTGTACACGTAACTTTCCTTTCGGCGAGGTTAGTGTAAAATTTAGACCATCAATTCGCGACTTTATCATCTTATTAGAAACAACATTTGCATTATCTTTGTCTAACTGCTCTATATAGTTGTTGGCTTTGCTGACAACATTTGCCGGTGGCATCTTCTTCTGCCATCCTGCAATTTCCCTTTCGTATAGGCTTTTCTCTGCTACAACGGCTTTAGATATTCTATTGAATTCTTGCTGTGTGATTTGTCGACGAGACAGATACAGCCTTGCTTGGTCAAGTTTCGTGTTAAGCATTCTTATTGCAAATTGACGTGCGAAAATCTCAGTCTCTGCTGTAGCACCTGCAAACTTTGCAGCTACATAATTTTTGACAGCCGCATTGTCCTCATTGATGTTATAGGCATTATGCTCAAAGTCGTACCGGTTGCATGCACCACGTATCCTCGTCCATTTTAAGTCTCTCCTCCCCCATGCCTCAGAGAAGCAGATCCTGAAGCTTATCAAATGAAATACTTGGCATCTGCCTCTGTGAAGCAGCAGATGATAATCTCTCCATCATAGCCGTTCTGAAGATGCTCATTCAACACACGTTGGGCAATCTTTGCCGCCTCAGTCTTGGGGAAGCCGTAGACACCAGTGCTGATACAAGAGAAGGCGATGCTCTTCAGATTATTCTCCTCTGCCAGACGCATGGCTGTATCGTAACACGAAGCCAGTAGTTCCCGTTCATGATTATTGCCCCCAAACCACACTGGGCCAACGGTGTGAATCACCTTCTTACAGGGTAGATTATAAGCGTCCGTCATTTTGCTCTGTCCAGTCTCACAACCACCAAGTGTACGACATTCATTCAACAACCCGATACCAGCAGCCCTATGGATAGCACCATCCACACCGCCACCACCCAGCAACGACCTGTTTGCCGCATTCACAATCGCATCAACTTCCAATGTCGTGATATCACCTACTACTATCTTAATTTTGTTCATATCCTACATATTTAATTATATCGTCGGCAAATTTATGAAAAAATATTCAAACATGAACGAAGAAATTTGTTTTTTTACATGATTATTCGTATCTTTGCACCCAGAAATGGACAAGAACTTGTATATCATCAGCGGTTGTAACGGTGCAGGAAAGACAACGGCATCTTACACAGTACTTCCTGAAATCCTTGATTGCAGGGAGTTCGTGAATGCCGATGAGATAGCAAGAGGCCTCTCACCATTTAATCCAGAGAGTGTGGCGATAGAAGCCGGACGACTTATGTTGCAGCGCATTGAGTACCTATTAGAGAAGGAAGAGACATTCTCAATCGAAACTACACTGGCTACGAAGTCATACATTAATCTCGTTCACCGGGCACAGGCAAAAGGTTATACAGTCAGGTTGCTGTTCTTTTGGCTTAATTCTCCAGAGTTGGCCTTGATGCGTATCACAGAGCGAGTCGCCAAAGGTGGTCATAATATACCAGAGACAATTGTCAGACGTAGATACGTTGCAGGAATAAGCAATCTATTCCGACTGTTTATGGACGAAGTAGATTTTTGGGTTATTTACGATAACAGCGAATATCCAACTGTTCAGATAGCATCAGGCGGCAAAAGCGATGATAGAATAAATATTTTGGTTGAATCCACATATAAAACACTATTAGATTATGTCAAATAAAGAGTTTTCTGAGAAATTAAAGGCTGGCATAGAATTAGCTGGTAAGCGAATGCTTGAGGAAAAAGCACTCCGCAATGAGGATATTATTGTTTCTTCCGACGGCAAGACAATAGAGCGCATACCTGCAAGACAACTCTTATAATCATATCTCGCTCACTTTGCCACTCAAGTATCCTTTATAACAATTTTTCCTCCGCCTGGTCCAAACACAAAGTCACCTATCAATCGTACAGACCTTGGTATGATGAGCGTAACAAACTGACGACACACAGCAAAAGCCATTGAGCATATAGTCACCACTCCATCTGGCACGTGATACTCGTCATCCTTGAACTCAATTCTTGCGAACAACAGCCTATGCCCATCAAGGCTATATCCTATCCCATGCTCATCTATATAATACTCCCCTTCATCCTCAAACGCCCATGTCTCTTCATCACGATTCGCATATTCCTTTGTCCAGAAATATACAGCTGGCATCATCTCCTCATTTTCCTCCTCATCCTCGCTGAACACCAACTGCTCATGTTCATGCACATGAGTCGTCCAAGGAATATGAAGCGTATCAATCTTACAACCTATTAATGCTCCTGGCTCAATTTCCTCCACCCCTTCAGGAATCCAGTATGAGCCTTTAACATTGGCTCCTTTCAGCAAACGTTTCCCATCTGCCGAATAGATAAAGCCATAGCTGTCCATCCATAATCGTTCATCATCCATGATACTCATCATTATTATAATACTTGTAAACGATCTCCTTACCTATATACTCTATCCTCTCCATTAAATTCACGAATCCTCCCATTTCAAGCTGCCCCTTTGTATAAACCTCGTACTCATTTTGAAAATCGTCAGACCATGTTACAGGCATTTTGGTAAGGCCAATACTCTTATAGAACCGTTGTTGACAGCCAGGCACTTCTGCCACCTTCGAAGTCAAGACAATAGGCTCGCCCAGATTGACAAACATGCTTTTTAACCGACCTGCCTCCATATCTCTGTTATCTCTCAAAGAAAAGTCCTTCAGCATGAAGATAACGTTAGCATCAAATTCTTCCCATCTGTCTTTTCCGTTCAGATGCATAGATACAGCATAACAGATATAATATCCATCAGGAGGGAATATCCAAAAATGAGGTACCTCCAGCCCCTGCTCCCTACAAAAAATTTTTAGTCTGTCCTGCAAATCATCTACCCCAAAAGGATCTTTTGGGATATCCATATCCTCAAGCATTATCTTCAACTTTCTCATTATTAGTTTTATGAAAAGAAATCCTTAATCATATTCCAAAATGAGATCAAATCGGGCCAGCGCCCTTCTCCATAGTAATAAAAAAAGCAGAACAGAAGGAAGAGAATAACAATTCCAACAATTGCACCAATAAATCTGGCGAGCAAAGATGAGAGATAATCTCCAAACGAATTATATTCCCAAATAAAACCTCTCCACTGTTCAAAAAACCTCATAGTCTACATATAAAACTGTTTTACGAACCAATAAGAAATATCTGGTGTTCCTTCTCTTCTTTTATATTTTGACAAATCCAAATATGGAGTGATGTTTAATCCATATGTCCGATTGAGACGATCAGCCATAATCTTGAATTTCTTTCCATGATTGCAATCTCTATCTTCTCCAATATAAGCAAGATAATAATGAATCATTTCATGACACAAGATATCCTTAAACTGTTTTTCCGTAAAATCGTAATAGTCCGTCATAAATATAATAGGATCATAAAGCGTCCTATCAAACCATCCTCCTTTGGTATATTGAAAATAACCACAAGTCCTGAATGAGTGCAACAAATTTAACATGGGAATAGGCAGTTTCCCCTCGAAATAAGTTCTGTTATACCTATCGAAGGCTTCTGCCATATTAACCAAGTTTGCGACCATATTCTATTAACGTTTCTTTAGCCCCCCACTTGACCTTATATAGTACAGCCTTGGGGTATTATTATTCCCCCAACTATATGAGCCGGAAACGGTTGCGCCACAATTATAACAACATTCTACGAAACCACCACAAATAGGAGGTTCCAAATTAAGGATTACTGTATTGCCGCAATTTGGGCATGTTACTGATACTGTCATATATATTTATGTCAAATTCTTTTTCGGCAAAGAGAGTTCTCTATTTATACTCCCTCATTCTTAGCATTTATATCCTCTATGTCTACTGGGGAAATACGCGCTGCATAACATTTCTTACCAAAGCGTAAAAACAATCCAACCAAAGTACTGTGAATAGCACCTTTAGGAGTATCCGTTGTCTCAGGTAAAACAAAATCTGCCAATCTTTTTATGTCCTTTTCTCCATCATCAGTGCTGTCTTCCATTTTCGCTTCTATTGCTAACAAATTGTCTATTCTACTATTGTATGCCCCTCTTGAGTGAAAGAGAATGTCACAACGAATTCTATCATTCTTTAGATTAGCTTTTTCTCTTGGTACTTTAAGTCGATAATATTCTGTGTCAACATAATATCCTTTAAAATCTACAAATTCCTTTTGAAGGTACATTGCCAATCTACCACAAACGGTCATCTCATTCATTTTGCTTTCCAACAAAAAAATATCATTCTCGTATAGGTATTTAATTGCGTAACTAACTTTACCTATAATATATTTTGACAGAGCTTTTGAAGTACTGTCTAATCTTTCATTATCGTTATCACGAACAGCTTTCAGATAATCGTTCAAGATTTTTGGATTCTCTTCGTTAATTGTTATTTCATTATTCGATTCCTGTTTCATTTATTATAAATATTTAAAGTATCATTTTTATTTCCAATAATCAGAATCACCATTTGATAGTATTCTGCTCTTATATGATAAGAAAATAATCAGGATGTAAATATCTGTGGTCATTCAACATGCATGAACTCGTATATAATTTTTATTGCTGATTCTACATCATTTTTTGAACAAACCTCTTGAGGTGTGTGCATATATCTGCATGGGATTGACACAACTGCTGTTTTTACTCCCTCTCCTGAGAGTTGTATCACATTGGCATCGGTTCCTGTTGGATATGGACTAACCTCTTCTTGATATTTAATTCCATGCTCAATAGCTACTTTTTCTAGACTTTTGAATAATGCGGAGTAAATATTAGGACCCTTTGCCAATACGCATCCTTCTCCTAACTTGATATCCCCATCGATAATAGCATTCATTGTGGGATGATCTGTAGCATGAGTAACATCTAAACAAATGCAAATATCAGGTTTTATCGAATTACCCAGAACAGAAGCACCTCTCATCCCAATCTCTTCATGATTTGAAGCAACATAATAAACATCCCATGGCACTTCTTTCTCGCTTAATTTTTCAGCCAGCTTCATTAAAACATTCAAACCAACCTGATTGTCGAAGTAAGATCCTGTAATAAGATCATTTGGCAATTCCTCATAATCTGAGCAAAAATAGGCATAGTCTCCTTTGCTAACAATCTGTAAAGCTTCAGCCTGACTTTTAACTCCTATATCTATCCACAGATTCTCATAAGTAGCCTTGCTATTCTGTTCTTCTCGTATAAGATGAATAGGCTTTTTGCCTATAATACCTGTGACAGAATTATTCTCATGCCTTATCACGACCTTTCTTGCCGGAAGAATTGAAGCATCAATACAACCTGCAGGTTTTACATAAAGGAAACCTTTTTCATCTATGTAAGATACCATTAGTCGTACCACATCATAGTGAGCAATTAACAATATTTTCTTCCCCACGCCCTGTTTATGAGCGATAATGTTTCCAATATTGTCAAAACAAACATCACTCACAAAATGCTTAATTTCATTGGGGAAGTCTTTTATGAACTTATAATAATCATTCATTTCTTTGGTTATTATACGTTTATAGCATAGGGAAAAGCGAGCTTTTCCCTATGACAATAATTACAAGGCATTATGTACGATACGCAATGCCACAAATGTTCTGGTGTGCTTTTGGGCAGCCACTCATAGTCATAACTTTAGATGCAGCACTAACATTCAAATCTACCTTCATAGTTGTAAATGTTTTAAGTTATTGTGATATTTCTTGGGGAACCACACTTACCCACCTACCTTCAATTTCGTTTCACTATAATTTAGCGACATTTCTTTTTTTATCTTCATTGGAACGTAGTCTGGCAACTCAGATAAACGTCTTCGAAGTGTTTCACCATTTAATGGATCATATCCATTTATCATCTTCTGAGCAAGGTTGTAACGTATCTTAGCCATATAACAATTAACCTCAGAAGCCTTGAGAGGTGATCCATATTCTATGAAGTTGTTTCCTGGACACAAATTGCAATATGCACAATAGTCATATTTCCCGCACTCTTCGTAATCACTCAGCTGTAGCCCTCTCCAATATGCTAACTCCTTACTTTCCTTGATAATGTCAGAAATGCTTTGTTCCCTAATGTTTCCAAATAGAGTATGGAAGGAGCAACAAGGAATTAGATTGCCCTCTGGAGTGATGCAGAAGGAATTATCCCCAGCACCACAAGGATTCTGATCCATAGGTTTTGGCTGTCCGCCAAAGTTTGGAGCCTCTTTTCCTACATATAATGATACATTATCGTCACGCAAAACTATTTCAAGTTGTTCTGGAGTCATGCGAAGATATTTACTTACGCATTTGTCACCCTCTATCGAATCCGTCAGACTAATCTCAAACTGAGGAACAGCACCATATTGCTTTGCGATGTCAGCCACCATGTAATATGACTTCACATTTGGACGCATCACGCAGCATTTCAGATTCATAGGAACACCTAATGAAGATAGCTTACTTACAACAGACATTGAATGCTCCCATGAACCTTCGATGCGAGTTATATAATCATGAACTTCAGGTTTTCCACTATATATAGAAACACCAACTAAACGAGGATAATAATTTGCAAGCCTTTCTACTTCATCAACTATTCGTTGCCCATTAGTAAAGACGTCAAATGCTATACCTTTATTATATAAGTAGTCTATAAGTTCCCAGGCAAAGGACTTTGAAAATGGGTCTCCACCAGTCAGGCACACCTTAATTAATCCTTGTTCGTATAATTCATCAATTAGCCGTTTATACTCATCAAGCGTCAATTCCTCTCGATTTCCACGTGTACTTACCTCTTCATCATTTCGGGTTGCCCCCTCATTATAACAATGTATGCACTTCTCACTACAACGATAGGTCAATTCCAACATAACGCTCGTTATGCCACCAACCTTTTCTGTATATAATTGCTCGGCTGTAGAAATGGCGTAAGGCAATTTCTCTTGAGTAGTACGTTCTGTGGTCTGTTCCTGTTGACAATTATAGTCGCTTATACGTTTTCGATAATCAGCGATGATCTCTTTTGTCGGGAATACTGATGAAACAATTCCCATCTGTTCTAATTGCACAAAGAATGGCTCAAGGCTTTCCATTGCAATATTCAACTTGCTTGCAACGTCCTCAATACAGAACTCACCATTTCTTGGCACAGAGAGAATCTCACCAATAACCATCGCTGAATAACTTTCAAAAAAATAGCTCATGCCAGCTATCAAATTGTAGTAGATTGCAGCCTGCGCTTTATCATTATATCTGCCACAAGTCCATATTGGACGATAATATTTATTTGTTTCCATCATAGGTTTTACAGTATGCATTAAAGACAAAGAAGGTGCGAGCCTTGCAGTTATCCTACCGAAGGCTCTGGTAAAACCTGTAAAGAGATAAAAGAAACAGCCCACACCCTTGGAGGATATTCTAGGTGTAAGCCAATTATGGCTCTACAGGAAAATTCCTACCAAGGAGGGAACGTGTTACAATCACCTGCTTTACTTTAAAGTTTACCAGACTTTTCGGTACAGATGAAAGCTAAACGCTTCCTACTATGTTGTCGCCCATTTCTGAACGACATTGCAAATATAGGAAATATTTAGCAAAAGACGTCCAATGTGGGCTGATTTTTTACATTTTTTATCGTTAGACAATCATATTGTGGGCAAAGATACAGCAATATTATAAAAAATGAAAGAAACAGCGTGACCATTTCTTCCATTTTGAATTTATTTTTGCTTTATGCCGTTATTACGCATCTGGTTGAATACGGAAGAGGCAAGTGATTGAAAACGCATCTCCGTTTCCTGACGAATAGAGCTCTCAGGGATATTTGGATATTTCTGAGCAAGACGATCTGCTATTTGAGAGACTTTATTGTGGAATTCTGTAGATGCAGCAGCCCAAGATTTGCCAGTTGAAGATGTAGGAGGCGGAAAGACAGAATCGTTGAATGTAGCAATTGTAGAACGATAGGCTTGATCAATCAATTGAGTCAGTTCTTCGTTATATTGAGCTTGTTCATCTTTATGATGACTCATAGGAACATTATTGCGATTCTGAAGAACAGCATTATTATGTCTTTCCACACTTTCCTCCCCTATCACAAATACTGAATCTCCCAAAATCTCGTTATTTGATTCCATAGGCGATTCCTGAATGATGGATGCTGAATCCTGACGATGAGTCAAGAGAGTAGCACCCACACTAAGCAGCAATACTACAGCCACAAAAATCGCAACATAGAGGTAATAACGTCTTTGACTATTGATATCATGCAAAACATCTTCAACCGTCTGATAGCGGAGCGAGGGGTCTGGGGCCGTGCAACGGGCTATCACCTTATTATATATTTGGTGATTAGGCAGAAGTTCGAGGATTCTGCCGATTGCAAAGATATCAGTTCGCACGTCTGTTTGTCCGCCAGTCAACTGCTCTGGGGCAGCAAAACTGTTGGTGCGGCCTTGGGTGTCTGAGAATGTATCAGTATAGCAGCATCCAAGGTCGATAAGCTTCACATCGTTGTTTAGTCGGGTAAGCAGGATATTATCAGGCTTTATGTCGAGATGAAGCACCTGATGGCTATGCAGATAGCCTGTGACATCAAGAAGCTGACGAAGAAACTTGTCTGTGTTCTTTCTGTCGTTGAAATAGTCAGGATGGTTTGCAAGCCTTTCTGAAAATGTTTCTCCATCAATATACTCCATTAGGATTCCATCGTCGGATAGAGAAACATAACGTACAAGATTTGGATGCTCAAGTCGATAGCCAATCTCGAACTCCTTACGAAAGGCTTCTTTGTATCTTATGTCATCGCAAAAATCTTGCTTCAGACGCTTTAGGAAATGTAATTTTCCAAAAAGTTTGACTCGAAAGGTATCACATGTGGAACTGGGACGTTCCAACTGTTCTATCATGTCGAAACGTGGCTGACTGTCAGAGAATAGCGATGACTCCATCATGGTTGAATGATTTTGATGGATGAGAGACCTGAGACTCGACCAGCAGTAAACTGTCCTAATGACATATTACTCCGACTGACATCAGCAACAAATAGAGGATGATGAAGCACGAAATTATGAATCTCGACGACATCGTCTGTACATAATTTACTGTTGATGCTTTCCACTACCTTAAAATGTTTATCGCCAAGATATTGCAGTCTAATCTCTCTATCAGGAAGATAGGTAAGTTCCACACAGGCTCCTGGCTCCAAATCAGCAGAGCGCACTTCATCATCAATCATGTCGAAGCTCGAATTACCCTTGTCCTCAATCATTGAGAGTTGATCCCAATGGGCAAAGCCAAGATAGCGAGCAATGGCGTCAAGGGTGCTGGTGTGAGGTGTACGCTCGTCTTGAGCAAAACCAACAAGCCGTTTGAGCGTTGTTGCTCCAATATGAATACCTGTCTTGCTCTCTATGTCGAGTGAGAGATATTCACAATCTGAGGGTAGCCGTAAGTCATTGCCAGACTTGGCTTTCAGCAGTTCTATGATATGGAAAGTTAGTTTCACTAGCTCTTATTTTTTTGCAAAAATAGTGCATTTTTCTCAAAATCCGTCGTTTTTCATTGATTTTTTGATGATTATTGTTGTGTAATTGTTGAGTATACACTTATTCTAAAGTGGTACACCTTATTATTATAAAGAAGCAAGCGAGGCGTGCATCGCTGCAGGCCCCGCTCTAATGTTAACCCTAAATTTAATACTTATGGAAAATACAAATATTATGTCTTATCAAATAGGAAATCGACAGCATCCTCAAACTCTTTTATTGCTTGAAGAAGTTTGGGATTATCCAGTCTCCCAATAATTGCCATAAAATTCATTTTGCCGTCCATCTTACCTTCTGCTGTTTGAATATGGTAAAGGTCATGATGTTCATACATATAGAACCATCTTACGAAAAGACGATCACGAAATGATTGTTTTCCGTCCTCTGTTTCTGTTATATACAACAGTACGTCATTGTTCTGGCTAAAGAATTCTTCAATAATGGCCATTAATGTCTGTCTTACTTTTGCATCACCAGGCGATCTTTGCCCAAAGATATTTCTGATGTCAAGAGCATACGAACCACTACGAATAAAGGTATCGTTGGCCTTAATACTAATTTCATAATCAACATCATAATCCGTATGAAAATAAAACAAATGCGAATAGCCTTCCATTTGAACAACTTTATAAGGCGCCTGACTGTTGATGTTTTCCAGATTTAATTTCTTCATAGTTTTTTAGATTTAGTTTGGGTGGCTATTTTATATTAATCCTGCCACCCTTTTCTGGTGAAACAATTTGAGTCTTTCCTGAGCAGCCTCATTTTCTTCTCTCTTCTCATGCATGTATTCTCTGAATGCTGCACGAACCTCTTCTCGAGTTCTCTTTGTTAATGTTACTTCCATGATGTGTTCAATTTTAATATGTTAACGCTGCAAAGATAAGAATAATTTAGCAAACGACGTTCATTGTTAGCTGAAATTTTTGCAAAAATAGTGTTTTTTTCTCGAAATCCGTCGTTTTTCATTGATTTTTTGATGATTTTTGTTGTGTAATTGTTGAGTATACACTTATTCTAAAGTGGTACACCTTATTATTATATATGAAGAAAAGCGAAGCGTGCATCTCTGCAGGCCCCGCTCTAATGTTAATCCTTAAATCTAATACTTATGAAAAATACAATTATTCTGTCTGATCAATCGAATACAATAGAGATTGTTTCTTCAAACTCAGCCAACAACTCTTCTAACCTCGGATTATCCTTACGCGAGAAGAGAGCAGTAAAGTTCTTCACACCATCCAGTATACCATCAGCAGTTCGAATAATATACAGATCTCGATGCTCATAGTTGTTGAACCAACGAACAAAGAGTCTGTTTCGCAGACCTTCTTTCTCATCACCTGTTTCACATAAGTAAAGCATCACCTCTCTGCCATTTACAGAGAAGAACTCTTCTATAATGGCAAATATAGTCTGACGGAGTTTGATGTCACCAGGAGAACGACCAGCACCCTCAACATTGATGCAGAACTGATAGCCTCCACTCTGCACGAATGAATACTCAAGCATAAAGCTAATTGTATACTTCAGACCATAGTCTGTAGTGAAATAGAATGAGGAATCATTCTCATCTGTCTGACCCACCATATATGGCGAATGCAGATTTATATTTTTCAAATTTAATGTGTTCATAGCAAGAAAGGTTAGGATTAATTAGTTATGAATACCTGAGCTTCAACTCTCCATTTCGAATCATTTCAAATTCTTTGTTAGTCTGCTCAATCCATTCTTTCTTTCTGCGAATCGTCTCTCTGACGGCGGCTCTAACCTCTTCGCGTGTTCTTTTTCTTTTAACTGTTTCCATATTGCTGTTTTTATTGTTTGAATGTTAACGCTGCAAAGATAGGAAATATTTTTGAAAGTTGTATCAAATTGTGCTGTTTTTTTTATTTCGAGGGCAAAATTAAACAAAATAGCCGAAAGCTCCAAATTATATACAGATTTTCTAGAAACTCATCATTTGAAATACTCGGCATCTGCCTCTGTGAAGCAGCAGATGATAATCTCTCCATCATAGCCGTTCTGAAGATGTTCATTCAGCACACGTTGGGCAATCTTTGACACGTTCGAAAGAGATATCCTTATAGAGTTCTGGTGAGCCTTTGTAACTTTCAGGGAGCCTCCTCATAGAACAATAATACTTAAAATTCTTCTATAAAAATCACAAATTCATCCGACATCCGACATAAATTGCAATTATATCATTGTATATTAGGTGATTATATAATTTATTACTGACATATATCCGACATATATCCGACATAAATCCGACATAAATATAGCATATTTCTGTCATTTAGCATGTATGATGCTACCTGATGGCTTTTATAATGTCTGGTAGTATAGCAGTCATTACGATGTTACTGTTTAGCAAAGACCACATCAGACATTGCAAATATATTCTCTAGAGAATTTAGAGGTTAGATGCCTATATAGCAATTGTTAGAAGGCGGGTTGTCGTTAAATTCTCTAGAGAATTTAGAAGCAAGTATTATGTATAGGATTTGCAAGCGGCAATAAGCAGATTTGCGAGGTGGTATATTGGCAATTATGTCGATATTATGTCGGAACTATGTCGGATATATGTCGGTATTATGTCGGATAAACAAAAATGTTTCTTAAAACAAACTATTGATATTAAAGCATTTAATATAAAATTTATGTCGGATGTCGGATGATTTTGAATTTTTTCAAAAATATTTTTTGTAAAATACCATTTTTTTTGTATCTTTGCAACCAAATTACAATAAAAACCAAATATATAATGAAGATTTCTCTAATTAAGAACAGAAACAAAAAGGAAGTTATCACCCGCTATAGCCTCGAAGAGATTGCCTATGCCATAAAGAGCGGCTGGCGACAGAAAAACGTCACTCATATAAGAGAGGTGTACCATATAATGCAGGCAGAACGTCAGGAAGACGGAGAGATACTGACTGGCTTTGAGGGGGGAATAAAGATAGAGCGAATATGTTTTGCTCAGGAGATGGACAGGTACAAGGATGAGCGGAGGATACTGGCCTATAATGGACTGGTAGTAGTGGAGCTGAATAACCTGCCGACTTATGAAAAGGCCGTTGCGGTGAGAGACGAGGCTAAGAAGATGCCTGAGACAATGATGTGTTTCATGGGGGCATCGGGAAAGAGTGTGAAGATTGTGTGTAGGGGGGAGTTGTTTCCAGAGAAGAATGTGGAGGGGAACAGATTACCAAGTGATGAAGAGGAAATAAGGCAGTTCCACAAAAATCTGTATCAGACAGCGAGAAGGGCATATATGAACCAGTTCGGGTTTGATATCGAGTATATGGAACCACGTCTTGACAGGGTCGTTTATGTAAGTGCAGACCCTGAGATGGCGTTCAATCCTGATGCCCGTCCTTTCTATGCAGATACGAATAAACACGATATGCCTCAGCCTGTTAACATCTCATGGGAGAGCGACCGGCTGATGCCTGGACGTACTGTCAAGCGAACATATCGATTGGAATGGGAGTTTATCGTTGGCGTAGTCCTGGGCCATTATTTCGAGCTGCCCGACGAGGATCGCCTGGAGACATTGCTGATGCAGATAGCGACACTCTGTCTGAATCAGGGCATCCCTCTTGCTTACGCTCAAGGCATGACGATGGAGCATCCTGTGCTGAATACAGACAAACTGCTCGTAAAGAAGACCTTCGAGATTGTCTATGCAGTTACTCTTCAGGAGGACTACATCAAGAAACACAAAATCAAACCTCTTGAGGCGGCTATCCCTAAGGACACCATCCAGATGATGAAGACGGAGATTTTCCTCAACGAGAACTTCGAGATGCGCAAGAATCTAATGACCGGTGTGGCCGAGTATCGTGAGAAATACTCTGACGATCAGAGTTTTAAGCCTCTGACAGAGGAGGTGCGCAATGATATGACGATGAGAGCTACAGAACTGGGCCTAAAATCTTGGGACAGAGACGTGAACCGTTTCATCGACTCCACACGCATTGAACAGTACGACCCTGTTAACGCATGGCTCGACAGACTCCCTAAATGGAATGGAGAGGACCATATCAAGGAGCTCGCAGCGCGAGTGCCTACAAATCAACCTCATTGGGAGAAATATCTCAGAATGTGGCTCATAGGAATGGTGGCCCAATGGCGCGAGAGCGATAAACAACTGACTGGCAACGCCTTAACGCCACTCCTGATTGGTCGCCAGGGATGTGGCAAGACCCGTTTCTGTAAGATTATCCTGCCTCCAGAACTGCGAGAGTATTACAACGACAAGATAAACTTCAAGAATGAGTTTGACCTGAATATCGCCCTCACGATGTTTGCAATGATCAATATCGACGAGTTTGATAAGACCACCAACTCGCAGCAGATTGTATTGAAATATCTCTTGTCATCTGCAGAGGTGAAATTCCGTCCTCCTTACGGCAAGACAATCAAGCAGTTCAGGAGATACACCTCGTTCATCGGCACCACCAACCAGCAGAAGCCACTTGTCGACCCAACTGGTTCGCGACGTTTTGTCTGTGTGGAGATTAAGAGCGGCGAGAACATCGATTTCGAGGACAATCTTAATCATCGCCAACTCTTCGCCCAGGCCCTGTACCTGTTTAATAATGGTGAGCGATTCTGGCTGGATAATGACGAGATAGCAACTCTGATTAAGGAGAACGAGCCTTATCAGAGGCTCAACGACCTTGTGGAGATGATCAGCGAGACCTTCCGTAAGCCAAAGGCTGGAGAGGGACGATGGTGGAGTCTGCCAGAGATTCACGAGTTCCTGAAAAACCGCTATGCCAACTTCGATCCCAAGACGGCCTATGCCAAGTTAGGCAGGGCTCTCAGCGACCAGCAGTTTGGTTTCGAGACAGACCGCAAGACCTCAGGTCATATTTATAAACTAATAGAAAGGTAAAAAATGAAGAAGACAAGGATACTATTTGTTTGTCACGGCAATATCTGTCGCAGTCCGATGGCAGAGTTCGTGATGAAGGATCTCGTTAGGAAAGCGGGATTAGAGGATGAGTTTTATATCGAGTCGGCAGCGACATCGACAGAGGAGATAGGCAATGAGGTATATCCGCCAGCAAAACGGAAATTGGCGGAGCACGGCATTGGCTGTAAGGGTAAGACAGCCCGTCAGATGACCCGTAGTGACTACGACCGTTTTGACCTGCTGATAGGTATGGACGAATGGAACATCCGTAATATGAACCGCATCTGCGGAGGTGACGCAGAAGGGAAAATCCACATGCTTCTCGACTATACCGACAGACCTGGCGATGTTGCAGACCCTTGGTACACAGGCAATTTCGATGCCACCTGGCGCGATGTGCTCGAAGGCTGCGAGGGTATCTTAGAAGAAAGAGCAACAAAAATCTTATAATAATTTGGAACTTTGAGAAATAATGTGTATATTTGCCATCGAAAAGTTTAACTTAAAAACCGTAAGCTTATGAAAGTAGGAATTCCAAAAGAGATTAAGAACAATGAGAACCGCGTTGGTATGACACCAGCGGGAGTGGCAGAACTGGTACGTCGTGGACACGAGGTGAGTGTTCAGCATACTGCTGGTGAGGGCAGCGGATTCGCAGACGACGAATATGTGGCTGCTGGTGCGAGGATTCTGCCTACCATCGAGGCCGTGTATCGTGAGTGCGACATGATTGTGAAGGTGAAGGAGCCCATCGAGCCTGAGTACGAACTGGTTCGCAAAGGCCAGTTGCTCTTTACCTATTTCCATTTCGCATGCGAGAAGGAACTCACGGATGCTATGCTGAAGAGCGGAGCCGTTTGTCTGGCATACGAGACTGTTCAGTTGCCTAATGGTTCGCTGCCTCTGTTGCAGCCTATGAGTGAGGTAGCAGGTCGTATGGCAACTCTCAATGGAGCCTATTATCTGCAGAAGACCAAGGGCGGAAAGGGCAAGCTGATAAGTGGTGTGCCTGGAGTAAGTCCTGCTAAAGTACTGGTTCTTGGTGGTGGTGTCGTTGGTGAGGCAGCAGCGATGATGGCTGCCGGACTTGGAGCCGACGTTACGATAGCTGATATCTCTCTGCCAAGACTGCGCCAGCTCGACATCGAGACGCCAGCCAATGTGCATACCCTCTATTCGTCAGAGCATAATATCCGTCAGATGCTGCCAACGGTAGATATCGTTGTGGGTAGTGTGCTGGTGCCTGGCGACAAGACTCCACACCTCATTACTAAGGAGATGCTGAAACTGATGGAGCCAGGAACGGTGCTTGTGGATGTGGCTATCGATCAGGGAGGCTGTTTCGAGACCTCAAGACCTACTACACACAGCGATCCTGTATATATCGAAGACGGTATCGTGCATTATTGCGTGGCAAATATTCCTGGAGCTGTGCCCAACACATCGACATTGGCTCTTACGAATGCCACATTGCGCTATGCCATAGCATTAGCAGATAAGGGTTGGCAGAAGGCCTGCAAGGATGATGCAGCTTTGGCCAAGGGCCTGAATATTGTAGACGGGAAAGTGGTGTTCAAGGCTGTTGCCGATGTCTTCAACCTGCCTTACGAGCCAGTAGATCTTAAATAAAAAATATAAAATAAAAAATAAAAAATATATCCCCGCCATAAGGTTTGACGGGGATATTTTTTATGGGTTATACATATCTTTGCAGTAGAAGGCCATGATGTCGTCGAGCATTCGCTTGGCCTCAACAGCCGGGCTATCAGGGTCGAGCTCTATGGCCTGGATATAGCAGTTGATTGCCTCATGCCACTTCGACTCTTTCCGAAAGGCGTTACCCCTTTCATACCACTCATCAGCGGTAGCAAACTCTACACTCTCCACTCTACACTCTAAACTACTTATAATACTCCTTCTTGCCAGCGGCAAGGGTATTCTTCATCAGCGAGCAGATAGTCATCGGCCCTACTCCACCAGGAACGGGAGTGATGAATGAGCACTTGGGCGCTACCTCATCGAACTTCACATCGCCATTCAGACGGAAACCGCTCTTCTTTGATGCATCAGGCACACGAGTAGTACCTACATCTACTATCACAGCACCATCTTTCACCATATCAGCCGTTACGAAGTCAGGCTGTCCGATGGCAGCGATGATGATATCAGCCTCACGGCACTCCTCCTTCAAAGTCTTTGAACGAGAGTGACATACGGTAACAGTCGCGTCGCCGTACTGCTTCTGCATCATCAGCTGAGCCATTGGCTTGCCAACGATATTAGAGCGCCCCAAGATGACACACTTCTTACCAGAGGTCTCGATATTATAACGTTTCAGCAAAGTGATGATTCCCAGAGGTGTAGCCGAGATGAAACAAGGCAGACCAATAGCCATACGACCCACGTTGATAGGATGGAATCCATCCACATCCTTACGATAGTCGATAGCCTCGATAATCTTCTGCTCATCGATATGCTTTGGCAAGGGGAGCTGAACGATAAATCCGTCGACATCCTCATCCTTGTTCAGCTTATCGACACACTCCAGAAGCTCAGCCTCTGTGATGTCGGCCTCAAAGCGGATGAGTGTGCTCTTGAAGCCACAGGCCTCACAAGCCAGCACCTTGTTCTTAACATAAGTCTCTGAGCCACCATCGTGACCTACGAGTACTGCGGCCAGATGGGGCTGTTTGCCACCATTGGCGATTATCTCCTTTACCTCCTCTGCAATCTCAGCCTTTATGGCTGCTGCTGTTGCCTTTCCATCTATCAATTGCATACTTCTTAACTCCTTAACTCCTTAACTCCTTAACTACATCTTCGGCATTCCGCCCTTCATTTTCATTGCTGCAGCCATCTGGGCCATGCGGCTGTTGCCCATGCCAGATACCATCTTCATCATCTTACGTGTCTGGTCGAACTGCTTCATCAGACGGTTCACATCCTCAATCTTAGTACCAGAACCCTTTGCAATACGCAGACGGCGGCTCTGATTGATGATATCAGGATTAGCACGCTCCTTGGGGGTCATAGAATTGATGATTGCCTCGATACCCTTGAAAGCATTATCGTCGATGTCGAGATCCTTGATCTGCTTGCCTACACCAGGAATCATAGAAGCCAGGTCCTTCAGGTTACCCATCTTCTTGATCTGCTGGATCTGACCCATGAAGTCGTCGAAATCAAACTTATTCTTACGGATCTTCTTCTCCAGGCGCTTGGCCTCTTCCTCATCAAACTGCTGCTGGGCACGCTCTACGAGAGAGACTACGTCACCCATGCCGAGGATACGGTCAGCCATACGTTCAGGATGGAACACGTCGATAGCCTCCATCTTCTCGCCTGTACCAACAAACTTGATTGGCTTGGTGACAACAGAACGGATAGAGAGGGCAGCACCACCACGGGTGTCACCATCGAGCTTGGTAAGTACAACGCCATCGAAATCCAGACGGTCGTTGAACTCCTTAGCCGTATTCACAGCATCCTGACCGGTCATTGAGTCAACCACGAAGAGGGTCTCATCAGGGTTGATGGCCTGCTTCAGGTTGGATATCTCTGTCATCATCTCCTCATCGACAGCCAGACGACCAGCAGTATCGACGATGACAACGGTGTAGCTCTCCTGCTTGGCCTTGCGTATAGCATTCTGAGCAATCTCAACGACATTCTTGTTGCCTTCTTCGGTATATACATCCACGCCAACAGTCTGGGCCACAACCTTCAACTGCTCGATAGCAGCGGGACGATAGACGTCGCAAGCAACCAACAGCGGCTTCTTATGCTGACGCTCCTTGAGCATCTTGGCGAGTTTACCTGTAAAAGTGGTCTTACCAGAACCCTGAAGACCAGACATCAGGATGATGGCAGGACGGCTGTCGAGTTTCAGTTCTGATGCCTTACCACCCATGAGTTCTGTCAACTCATCATGGACAATCTTCACCATCAACTGGCTTGGCTTCACGGCTGTAAGCACATTCATACCCATCGCCTTCTGCTTCACAGTGTCTGTGAATGTCTTAGCTACCTTATAGTTGACGTCGGCATCCAACAGAGCACGACGAACATCCTTAAGTGTCTCAGCAACGTTGATTTCGGTGATTTTTCCCTCACCTTTAAGTATCTTAAACGATCTTTCTAACCTATCTGATAAATTCTCAAACATAATACCTTATTTATTTTGGGGTGCAAAATTACAATAAAAAAACGAGACCCACAAACTTTGAGCCTCGTTTTTCACCTTATTTAATGAGAAGATGATTCTGATTTCCTTCTTTCAAACTCCTCCCGTTGGCGCTTGGAGAATTCGCAACCACAATATTGCTGGTTATAGAAGTTAAATTCTTTCAGCAGTTGATTACGACGTTCATAGAGCCCGCCCTTTCGCCAGTTCTGAGCCCAAAAAGTGACACCATTCTTACATTCCTCCGGTAGCAAGCGACCAGGGCTCGAGCAGACCATTTGTTCGGCGATATGGCCTGCACGCTCGATTTGTTCGAGGCTTTTCCAACGAGAAGAGGCGAGTGTCGTGGTGAAGTATTTGATTCCCAATTCCTTGGCTTTCTGAGCTGTAGCTGTCAGTCGGAGGGTAAAGCACAGTTCGCATCTTTTTCCTCTTTCAGGTTCACCTTCGAGCCCACAAACATCCTGTTGCCATTGTTCGTGATCATAATCGCCATCAATCCAAGTCAGCCCCAGACTCTCTGCATGACGCTTGCTTTCATTCTTGCGGATCTCATATTCCTCACGAGGAAAGATATTAGGATTGTAATAGAATATCGTAGGCTTTATCCCATGTTGAACAAGCCATTCGACAATCGCCGACGAGCAAGGCGCACAACAAGCATGAAGCAACACCCCATCCAAATCCTCAGGAACTATAATTGCCGGATTCTTCACTATCAAAGTCCTCTTGCCTTCCAAATCCTATCCTTCGCTGCATTTATCTCCTGGAATTTCTTCTCTGCGGCTTTACGCACATCCTCGCCAAGAGCAGCCACCTTATCAGGATGATGCTCGAGAGCCAGTTTGCGATAGGCTTTCTTTAGTTCATCGTCAGAGGCATCAGGACTGACACCCAGCACCTTATAAGCATCCTCGAGTGTTCCACCAGAGAGATGGAGCATAGAGTCGACCTCCTTTTGAGACAGTCCCATCCACTGAGCACACTCCTTCAGGGCATTTACCTCACTCTGGGGCACATTGCCATCAGCCTTTGCCACCATCACGAGATAGTTAAGGAGCTGAAGGCGCTGAGAATAGTCCATCTGCTGGTTTATCTGTCCACAACACTGACGAACAGTCTGTTTAAACTGAGTCCAGCCCTCACGTTTCTGTTCATCGAAGAGTTTGTTAAGAATCTCATTTCCCTGAGACACAGCACTTTCTCCAAAGTTCTGACGAAGCATCTGGCGCACCAGTTCCATCTCTGAGTGCATAGCCTTACCATCAGCCTTGATGATATATGACGAGAGCACCAGCAGAGAGAAGAGGAAACTGTTTCTCTGTCCCTGAGCCTGGCGCTGACGATATGCCTGCTGATAAGCCTGATTATAGTCCTGATAAGATCCATGTTGCCAGTTGCCTGTATCGCGTTCTGAACCAGAACCCCAAGTGCCTGAATTGCTTGGATTATTCACCCCATCGAGCATCGAGTCGAACATCGACCCGAAAAGATATCCGGCAAGAGCACCCAACGGTCCTCCTGCCATCCATCCAATAACTCCACCTATCCACTTTCCTGCTGCCATAAGCCAGATTTATTGCTTGATTTCAATGTCGCGCTTAACGTTGTTACGTATCTTGGTGAGATAACCCCTCATACCGTCGGCATCTTTGTTATCGATGATCTCGAGCAGCTCCTTCAACTCTGTACGGATCTGAGAGACCTGGTCGTGGGTATAGGGGTTGAAGAGAATTTCCTGAAGCAGGTAGTCGTCCTCGTTGAGCACTCCCTTGGCGATACGCATGTGGCGCTTGAAGGTGGTTCCTGGTGCATCCTGATGCTTCATCACGGCAGCAAACACGAAGGTGGACACGAATGGGATACTAAGAGAGTAAGCCACTGTCTTATCGTGCTCCTCGAAAGTGTACTCGTAGATATTGAGTCCAAGCTTCTGATAGAGATCCTTGAAGAAGATGCGTCCCATATAGTCGCCCTCGCTGATGATGATGGCATTCTCCTCTGAGAGTTGTTGCAGATTTGCGAATGTAGGACCAAACATCGGGTGAGTAGACACATAGCGCATGCCTGTACTCTCATAAAACTCCTTCATATCCGTCTTCACAGAAGCGATATCGCTGATGATACACTCCTTAGGAAGATAAGGTATCACTTCTTTAAATACTGGAATAGTATACTTGAGGGTTACTGCATTAATCAGCAACTCTGGCTTAAACTCCTTAATATCCTCGAACGAGGTGAAACGCTGACAATTGTATGTAAAGCGCATTCTCTTCGGGTCGCGCTCAAAGACTGCCACCTCGTGTTCGAAACTCAGCAGGTCGATGAAGAAGCTTCCCATCTTTCCTGCACCCATTACAAGAATTCTCATTACTTATTTATTATTTCTATCTGTTGACGAACTGACTCTTCGTGGATATTCTCGAATACGTGAGCTACGAACTCTGGATCCATACCGCAGAGCGAACCCTGGGCACCACGTTTGTTCAGAATCTCGTTGTAACGATTAGCCTGAAGCACAGTCATGTTATGCTCTTTCTTATACTGACCGATCTCACGACAAACTCTCATGCGCTTTGCAAGAAGATCCATCAGCTGGTTGTCGAGCTCATCAATCTGCTTACGCAACTGAGTGATTCCTTCTGTGGTGGTCTTCTCATCACGGATCACGAGCAGAGAGAGAATATAGTCGAGCACATCAGGAGTTACCTGCTGCTTGGCATCGCTCCATGCCTTGTCAGGATCGCAGTGGCTCTCAATAATAAGACCATCGAAGCCAAGGTCCATTGCCTGCTGACAGAGTGGTGCAATCAGTTCACGACGACCTCCGATATGAGACGGGTCGCTGATGATAGGCAACTCAGGAATACGACGACGCAGCTCGATAGGAATCTGCCACATCGGAGAATTACGATAGATCTTCTGCTCATAGCTTGAGAAACCACGATGAATAGCCCCTAAGCGTTTGATACCAGCCTGGTTGATACGCTCCAACGCTCCTATCCAAAGTTCGAGGTCAGGATTAACAGGGTTCTTCACGAACACAGGTACGTCGACACCCTTCAGAGCATCAGCAATAGCCTGCATGGCGAAAGGGTTAGCCGATGTACGGGCACCAATCCACAGGATATCAATACCATATTTCAGACACAGTTCTACATGTTCCGGTGTGGCCACCTCAGTAGAAACAAGCATCTTGGTATCTTTTTTCACCTCAGCGAGCCAAACGAGGGCTGGTTCGCCATGACCCTCAAAACCTCCTGGCTTAGTACGGGGCTTCCATACTCCGGCACGGAAGTTATGACAGCCCTTCATGGCAAGTTCACGGGCTGTAGTCATCACTTGTTCCTCTGTCTCTGCAGAGCAAGGGCCTGCAATAACGAAGGGACGTTCATTGTCACTCGGTAAATTCAATGGGGATAATTCCAATTCCATATTATATAGCTTTTTTTATTCTTTCCAATGCTTCTTTGATTTTCTCTTCTTTCGCGCAAAGGGAGATGCGGATGTATCTCTCGCCATTGGAGCCGAAGATGAATCCCGGGGTGATGAAGACACGAGCCTCGTGAAGGACCTTTTCTGTCAGGTCTTCTACATTTTTGATGTCTGCAGGGATCTTACCCCAGAGGAACATACCCACCTGATTCTTATCGTAGGTACATCCTAATACATCCATTATCTTCTCTGCCCACTCACGACGACGGGCATAAGTATTGATATTGTACTCACGATGCCAAGCCTCATCATTCTTATATGCTTCAGCAGCAGCAAGCTGGATACCACGGAAGGTTCCACTCTCGATATTCGACTGTACCTTAAGTATCCATGAGATAAACTCAGCATTCGTAGCGCACAGCCCCACACGCCATCCTGGCATATTATGACTCTTCGACATCGAGTTGAACTCGATACAGCAGTCCTTGGCTCCTGGAATCTGGAGAATACTCAGATGCTCCTCGCTGAGGATAAAGCTATAGGGGTTGTCATTCACTACAACAATGCCATGCTCTTGGGCGAACTTCACCAGCTGCTCGTAAGTTGCACGCTGAGCACGTCCTCCTGTAGGCATATTAGGATAGTTGGTCCACATGAGCTTCACACGTGAGAGATCCATCTTCTCAAGTTCCTCAAAATCAGGCTGCCAGCCATTATCCTCACGCAAATTGTAGTTCACGATCTTCGCACCAAGAATCTTAGACAAAGATGTATATGTGGGATATCCGGGATTAGGCACCAGCACCTCATCGCCAGGATTGACAAAGGCGAGAGTAACATGCAGGATACCTTCTTTGGAACCGATCAGAGGCAGCACCTCTGTCTTGGCATCAAGATCAACATCATACCAGCGCTTGTAGAATCCTGCCATTGCCTCACGCAACTCTGGCGTACCCATCGTGGGCTGATAACCATGTGCATTGGGTTGACGGGCCACCTCACAGAGCTTATCAATCGTCTGCTCTGACGGGGGCATATCAGGACTACCAATGGCAAGACTGATGATATCCTTACCCTCGGCATTTAGTTGTGCCACTTCCTTCAGTTTCCTGCTGAAGTAGTATTCACTCACGAGCGACAAGCGCTCGGCTGGTTTAATTGGTCTGTTTGCCATCTCTATATTCTCCTAAAATCGTTAAATCCTTTGTCAATGGGGTTATTGCGTCAATAGCCTGACGATAGCGGGTGAGATCATTGTACATCACATCTACATAGAACAGATACTCCCACTCATGTCCGATGATGGGCAGTGACTGAATCTTTGTGAGGTTGATCTTATAGAAAGAGAGTATCGCGAGGACATGACTCAGACTACCCTCCTCGTGAGGCAACGAGAAAACAATACTTGCCTTGTTGGCCTCCATCAGAGGACGCAGCATATCTGCCTTGTTTGGATTCGACACCACGAGGAAACGTGTGAAGTTATGCTTATTATCCTCAATATGGTTCTCGAGCACCTTCAGTCCGTAGAGCTTTGCAGCCTCAGCATGACAGATGGCAGCCCAGCCTTTCTTCTGCCCTTCGGCAATCATCTTTGCCGAACCAGCAGTATCCTCACCTTCCACATTCTTCATCTGCGGATGGTGGGCAAGAAACTGTCGGCACTGCATGAGAGCCACAGGGTGAGAGTGCACCTCTGTGATGGTATCCCAATCATCTTCTGGCAGACAACAGATGCAATGAGAGATATGAAGCTTATGTTCACCTACAATGGTAGTGCCGGATTCGCGAAGAAGTTCGTAGTTGTGTAACAGACTTCCTGCGATAGTGTTTTCTATGGCAAGCATACCTATCATGGTGGGATCTTTCTTCATATTTGCAAAGACCTCTTCGAAGGTAGCGCAGCATATCAGCTGTATCTGTTCACCTTCGAAATACAGGTGTGCCGCGATATCGTGGAACGACCCTATCAGTCCTTGTATTGCAATCCTCTTCATACCTTATATTATCATTTATTATTTATACTCTGTCATTTAAATAAAAAACCCCACTTTCACTATGTGAAGCGGGGTTGTATATTTCTATTTCTATCTTCGTTGAACTTTATACGCAACGACCCGCTTCACAGCATCCTGCAAAGTAATAATAAAAGCCGTAAAAGTATACATTCAACATTGACATATTCTCTCTATTTTGTTGTTATCGGCTGCAAAATTATCACTTTTCTGCGAAACTAACAAATATTTTGCAAGAAAAATTGCGTTAATACTTACATTTTTCTATATTTGCTTCCATTCACGACTGATTTCCTCGCGTTCAAGGTCGTTGATGAGAATCTCAGCAAGAGCCTCGATCATCTCACCAGGAACGAAGAATCGCATATCTGCGCTGTGAGGATTGATAGATGCAAGGAAATGATGCATCTCGTTCTTATACACCTGCTTCATTCTGTTCTCCTCACTATTATCGTCCGAACATGAATACGACACATTCGCCATACGATCGCAGAGTTTCACAAAGGGTGCATATGGAGTCTCACGGATACCCTGATAATATTTCTCCCCTGCCCTCTCAGCACGATTACGACCTTTGTCATTTGTCAGGGCATATACAATCTCTGTAGCCACCAGAGCCTGCTCGTCAGTGAGAATCTTCTTTGCCCGTTTCATCACATCGTTATACGACAAACGGGCATCCTCTATACTATCGTGGAAGAATCCTCCGAAGAAAAGTGGCAGCAGATCATTCTCGCAAGCACAAACATGATAGCCGTATTTACTGATCATCTCCACAACCATATCGAGATGGAATCCGTAAGGCAGGTTGTCACCATAAGTCTGGTTTACACTCTGATGGAGTTCATGTGCCTCACGACGGATGAACTCTATCGTCAAACCGTACTTCTCCTCGAAGGATTTGAATTCGTCTTTTGTCATATCTTCATTTTACAATCCTCTGGCCTTGAGCAAGCTCGAAGCATCGGGCTGTGCCATACCAGTGAAATCAGTAAACATCTGCATGAGGTCGCCAGTATTACCACGACTAAGAATCTTGTCGCGCATATCCTGTCCTGTCTCTGGCTTCAAAGCTCCGCGCTTTGCAAAGACATCAGCGATATTCACAGCCAATACCTCTGTCCAGAGATAGCTGTAGTAACCTGCGGCATAACCACCACCAAACACATGGTTGAAATAGCTTGTACTATAACGTGGAGGTATCTGGGGATTGAGCAGACCTATCTGTCGCAGAGCCTCTGTCTCGAATTCTGCAGCCTTATCAGCTGTGGGGACATCCTTAGAAGGAAGCATATGCCAAGCGAGGTCGAGACATGTGGCAGCAAGGTTCTCACCAAGAGCATAAGCCGTCTGGAAATTGATGCTCTTAAGCATACGTTCCTTAAGGTCGGCAGGCATTGGCTCACCAGTATCACAGTGAAGAGCGTAGTGGTCGAATATCTCAGGAATAGAGGCAAACGACTCATTAAACTGCGATGGCATCTCAACAAAGTCACGAGCCACACTTGTGCCGCTCAGACGATTGTACTGACAGTCAGAGAGGATACCATGAAGAGCATGTCCGAACTCATGGAACATGGTAGTCACCTCATCCCATGTGATCAGCGAAGGCTTCCCTTCTGGGGCCTTGGCATTGTTGCATACATTAAATATAATAGGTATCTGGTCCCACTGACGACTCTGTTTCTGGAAACCATCCATCCAGGCTCCACCTCGTTTGGAAGGACGACGGAAATAGTCACAATAGAAAAGAGCCTTTGTCTTACCATCCTTGTCGATAACCTCGAAAGCCTTCATGTCAGGATGATAGAGAGGAATATCCTTACGCTCCTTGAAAGTAAGGCCATAAACACGGTTTGCAGCGTAGAACACACCATTGATAAGGACACTGTCAACATTAAAGTAAGGCTTAATCTCATCATCAGAGACATTAAGGAGTTGCTTCTTCATCTTTGCAGAGTAATAGAAACGGTCGTAAGGCTGGAGCTGGAAGTCCTGTCCCTGAGTCTTACGGGCAAAGTCCTCAATAGCCTTTGTCTCAGCAGCTGCCTTTGGAGAATACTGGCTTATAAGATTCTTCAGGAAGGCATAGACATTCTCTGGCGTCTTTGCCATAGTGTTATCCAATGAGTATGAGGCATAGTTGGGATAGCCCATGATCTCAGCCTGTTCTGCACGCAACTTGGCAATCTCACTGGCAATGGCGAAAGTATTAAACTTACCAGTACCATCAGCACGATGAATGGATGCCTCAAACACCTTCTTTCGCAAATCACGATTATCGAGACTGGCAAGGATAGCCTGCTGGGTGGTATTTACGATGACAATAGCGTATGGTGCCTTCTTGCCTCTACTCTCAGCATCCTTTGCACACTGAGCGATATCTGCCTCGCTAAGCCCTGCAAGGTCTTCCTTATTATCCACCCAAACCACTGCATTATTTGTGGCCTCAGGCAACATTTCGCCCCACTTCTGCTGAAGGTCGGAGATTTTGAGGTTTATCTCCTTCATACGCGCCATCTTGTCGTCAGGCAAAAGAGCACCTTTGCGAACAAACATCTTATAAGTCTCCTCTAAGAGTTTCTGGTCTTCGCCCTGCAGGGTATCGTGCTCCTTGTCGTAAACCTGACGGATACGATCGAAGAGCTGTTTATTGAACATGATTTCATTATCGAGATCAGTAAGCATTGGCTGGACCTTTTTCTCAACCTCACCCAGTTCTGGTGTCTTATCTGCCTCTACCAATGCAAAGAACACACGGCTTACACGATCGAGCATCCTTCCGCTCTCTTCATAAGCAAGTATGGTGTTCTCAAAAGAGGCAGAATCCGGATTCCCAACTATCTTCTTTATATTATCACGTCTCTCCTTAATAGCTGCCTCGAAGGCTGGCATATAGTCAGAAGCCTGAATCTTGGTGAAATCGGGTGCACCGAATGGTAATATACTTTCCTGCATAAGCGGATTTTCACGCTGAGCCTGTTGACAGGCACTGAACGATATTGTCATAGCCGAAACGGCTGCAATTGACATAATCAGATTTGTAATTTTCATTTGTCTTATCTACTTAACTCCTTAACTCCCAAACTTCCTAACTACTCAAAATCACTCATCCGGCAAAAAAAGAGGATCATCGTATGTCAGCATGACAGGTGCTGTATCGAAAGCCTTGAGGATAGACTCAGAGGCATATTTCTTATTCACAACCAAACGGAACATATACTCACGGAACCAGTCGGCTGTCATAATCAGATATCCCTTCTGGCCACTGTCAGCACCCCAGGAATTCTCTACCTTCCACTTCACAGGATTGCCTTGAGCATCAAGGTCAACGGCAGTAAGAGTCATTGCATGAGTAGAACCGCTGTCAAACGTAGAGATACGCTGAGCCTTATTCATACCAAAGGTTGTATCGAAGATTGAACCGTAGTCGAAATTGTCGAGGGCAGCATAGCCACGCTTACGATCCAGCAGCTTACCAACATCGTAAGAACTGTACATCTTGCGTCCGTCTTTCAGAGAAGCAATAGCGAGTTTCTCTATCTCTTCCATAGGAAGGTTCAGGTATTTCCAGTTGGTGCCGTCATAGGTATGACGATCATACTCTACCTCGTAGGTCTTGAAATATTCCCTGCGCGGATCGTTCATCACCATTATAAAAGAACCTTCAAGCGGTTCGCCTACAACTTCCTGATAGAATGACAGAGGAGTATATTCCTTAGGTTCTCCAAGAGGTTTGCCATTCTTATCCTTAAATGAATAAGTGAACTTCTGAACGGGTGAGCCCAGAGTCATCTCCAGCATGCGATAGATCTGGGAGAGCATCTTTGTCTTTGCCTTGTTGATGGCTGCAGCACTCTGTTTCTTAGCTACCATATCACGTAGTTCCAAACCAAACTCACGCAATTTAGAAGAGATAAGACTTCGAGCCCTTGAGGTACTATTACTGGTAAATGTCTCCGGCTGAACATCAGAAGGCACAATACCATATTTGGGTGCCAGATCGGCTACTCCACAGAACGTACCACCATCATTTATAGGATGATGGAAGAAGAACTGAACCAGAGGATCATCAATTGGTTTCTTCCCTGTATCAATTACACCCTGAAGCATGAGGTTTGACTTCTCAAGCTGATCCCAGAAGAAGAGATAAGCCTGTGAGAACTCGATGCTGACAGAGTCGTGCTGCTGCATATAATTAGAACGAAGCACATTAAGTCCGCTGAACATCCAGCAACGGCCAGATGATTTCTGGTTAGTGATGCTCTGTTTACGGGTCTCAATACTGAAATTGTTGTCGATAGGACGGGCGGCAGCCTGATAGTTCTTTGCCAGATCGTCAATGCCCAATCCACTGATGGCATTCAGAAGCGCCTTGTTTGCGGGTTTCAACAACTGTTCCTTCTGAATGTCCTGTAACATCTGCTGTGAAATGCCGCCATTCTTTGTCTGGGCAGAGACTGTCATGAGTCCACCAGCAAGACATAGAGTTAAAATGAGATTTTTCTTCATACGATTATTGTTAATTTACTATTATGGGCACAAAGTTACAAAATTTTTCTCAAAAACAATGTATAGTTTGATGTTTTTGCTTTTTTTTATGTACTTTTGCAGACAATATGGCAAAAGAACAATCAGTAACGAGAGAAAGACGGCGTGTCGATCTCGATGAACCACGCAGATGGAAAGTCACCATCTACAACGACGACTTCACCACGATGGAGTTTGTCGTAAAGATACTGCGAGTAGTGTTTTTCAAGAGCGAGGCTGAGGCCGAGGCTCTGATGCTCAAGGTACATCACTCTGACAAAGCGGTAGTTGGAATCTACAGCTATGACATCGCTGTGTCGAAAGTAGACAAGGCCACAAATATGGCTCAGAGCGAAGGTTTCCCTCTCAGACTGACATACGAACCAGAAGAATAAGAACGACATGGAAATATACTATACACAAAAAGTTAACGAGGCCTTCCATAAGATGCATGAGGTGGCGCAGAAATACAGGCATGAGTTTACCACGCCCGAACATTTTATTTATGCCCTCACCCAACAATATGAGTTTAATATGGCGCTGATAGACTGTAATGTAGACATTAATATCGTTTGTAATAGTCTGCGTGACTATTTCGAGAAGATGGAGAAAGTGCCAGAGGATTTTGGCAATTACAATGCCGGCACCAGCATACAGTTACGCGAGGCATTGGGAACGGCTGTGCGCATCGTACAGAACTCAAGTGCAAACCTCATTTATGTGCCACATATAGTAAAAGGAATAATAGAACTCGACGAATCGTTTGTAGCCCATCTGCTGAAGAACCTTCTCGGTGACTGGCAACAAGATTTCCTTAGGATGCTTGTAGCCCGCTATGAAGACGATCATGACACTATCAGTCTCGATGACGATAATGAGGAGGAGACAACGAGCGACAGCAATAGCAAAGAACCTTGGCGAAGACTTGTTACATGTCTTAACGACACGTTTCAGAACCATAACCCTTTGATAGGAAGAAAAGAAGAGTTGCAGCGTACGATACAGGTGCTTTGTCGTAAGGAAAAGAATAATCCCCTGCATATCGGAGAACCGGGTGTGGGCAAGACAGCACTTGTGTATGGTCTGGCAAAGTTTATTGCATCTAACCGTTGGGACGTACCCAAACGCCTGAAAGGAAGCAAGATATATCAATTGGATTTGGGTACTCTATTAGCTGGGACCCAGTTTCGTGGTGATTTCGAGAAACGTATCAAGGAAGTGATGGATGGTATTACAAGTGAGGCAGACAATAATATCGTATATATCGATGAAATACATAATCTTGTTGGTGCAGGAGGCAACAGCGAGGGTACTATGGATGCCTCGAATATGTTAAAGCCATATCTCGAAGCAGGCAATATCCGTTTTATCGGTTCCACTACTTACGAAGAATACAATCGTCATTTCTCTAAGTCCAAAGGTCTGGTGCGCAGATTCCAGCAGATAGATATCGCAGAACCTTCTCAGGAAGAAGCACTGGAGATACTGAAACAACTGAAAAAGAATTATGAGCAGTATCATGGCGTGTATTACGCTGACAAAGCCCTTGATTTTGCTGTTTCTGCCAGTGCGAAATATATCAACGAACGATTCCTTCCTGACAAAGCCATCGACCTTATAGATGAAGCAGGAGCCTATCGGGAGATGCACCCTATATATAATCAGAAAAGGCAGACTGTAGACAAGGCTCTTATTGCCGACATACTCTCAAAAACATGTAAGGTAGACGCTCTTGCCATGAAAGAAGATGACAATGCAGCTCTTGAGACACTTTATGGTCGCATTAGTAGTAAAATATATGGCCAGGACGAGGCTGTACGTCAGGTAGTAGAAGCTGTACAGATGTCGAAAGCAGGACTTCTTGATGACAACAAGCCTCTGGCCTCGTTATTATTCGTTGGGCCTACTGGTGTTGGAAAGACAGAAGTGGCACGGGTATTGGCAAAGGAACAGGGAATCGAGCTGCTACGATTCGACATGAGCGAATATACAGAGAAGCATACTGTAGCAAAACTCATCGGATCACCGGCAGGATATGTGGGATATGAAGATGGAGGTTTGCTGACAGATGCAATCCGTAAGACCCCAAACTGTGTCCTTCTACTTGATGAGATAGAAAAAGCCCATCAGGATATCTACAATATTCTTTTACAAGTTATGGACTATGCCAAGCTCACCGACAATAAAGGTCGCAAGGCGGATTTCCGTAATGTTATACTCATCATGACGTCTAATGCCGGAGCCCAGTTTGCAGCACAGGCGAATATCGGATTCTCCGGTAATGTGTCACGAGGTGAAGCAATGCTCAAACAGGTAAAGAAAACATTCAAGCCAGAGTTTATCAATCGTCTTTCTGGCACAGTAGTGTTCAATGATATGGACAAGACTATGGCAACACTCATACTCCGAAAGAAACTGAGTGAGCTACAAGAGAAACTGACAGCAAAGAAAGTGGACATGTCACTCTCTGACGATGCATTCGATTACCTTCTGAATGAGGGATTTACAAAAGAATATGGTGCTCGTGAGATGGATCGCGCAATCACAGGAAAACTTAAACCGCTACTTATGCGAGAGATACTCTTCGGTTCGCTGAAGAAGGGTGGAAAGATACAGATAAAGATTACTGACTCTCAATTGTCTATAGGCTGATGGTTGTACAGTTAGATGATAAGCTTTGGTTCCCTGATCCTCATTATGGCGACGAAGACGGATGTATCGCTGTAGGAGGTGATCTGAGTGTAGACCGATTGATACTTGCCTACTCCTACGGAATATTCCCCTGGTATGCCTTCAGACATCAGGATATCTATTGGTATTGTCCCTTGCATCGCTTTGTCATTTTTCCTGACGAGATACACATCTCCCACTCCATGCGCACATTAATGAATAAAGGAAAATATCGAGTTGCCATAGGAGAGGCTTTTGGAAGTGTGATAAACGCCTGCGGACAACTGCGTATCCATGAAGACTATGCATGGTTGGGACCAGAGATGACGGAGGCATATAAAGAGATGTATAGGCAAGGATTGGCTACTAGTGTGGCTGTTTTTGAAAAACTCGACACTCCTCTCCCTTTGCGAGACGGACAGTCTATCACGGAGAGATTCGTTGGAGGACTCTATGGTGTCACCCTTGGCAATTCCTTCTTTGGTGAGAGTATGTGTTCGTTAGTTCCAAGTGCATCAAAACTTGCACTTATCCATCTGGCTCAGGTGATGCAGGAGAACGGAGGTAAGCTTATTGATTGTCAGTTCGAAACGCCACACCTGAAAACTATGGGAGGACGATATATACCTTACGATGAATACATTAAAATAATAAGGGGCTAAGTTTTTACTTAACCCCTTTAGTTTAATTATTTCTTTGTGGTCTTCTTTGTCGTTGTCTTTTTTGTTGTAGTTGCCTTCTTAGCTGTTGATACCGTTGTGGTCTTTGGCTTATAGTACTTCAGCGCCTCTGGCATCCAACCCTGAATGTTATTAATTCGAGTAGCATCGCTTGGGTGATCGCTAAGGAACTCTGCTGTCTGATTATTCGACTGTGCAGCCATACGTTTCCAGAAATCTGTAGCTACCTTTGGATCATATCCAGCCATTGCGGCAAAGATAAGTCCCATGTGATCTGCCTCGTTCTCATGGTCTCGTGAATATTTCAGATTCTTGAAATTAAAGCCCTGAGCCACAATAGCTTGCACGATAGACTGAGTGTTTGTACCCATTCCCAGTGCACCAGCAACCATAGAACCCAACTGTATGCCATATTGTTGTTTCATCTGCGTACTCATCTGTTCTGCAGAGTGACGAGCCACAGCATGAGCAATCTCATGGCCAAGTACAACTGCCAATGATGCTTCATTCTGGGTTACAGGCAACAAACCCTCATATACACAAATCAGACCTCCTGGCATACACCATGCATTAACCTGATTATTCTGAACAAGATTGAATGTCCATTTATAATACTGTAAGTCATTTGACATTCCATTCTGTGCCAGATAATTATTAACAGCTGTTGCCAGATTCTGCCCAACCCTCTTAACCATCTCAGTATTTGTCTGGTTTGTTGAGAGCTTGGCTGTTTTCATAAACTCCTGATACTGTTGGGTAGAGAGACTTAGCACCTCGCCGTCTGTCACCATCAGATTCTGTTTTCTGCCAGTAATGGGCACTGTATTGGTGGTTCCGCAACTAACGAGAACTGCAGTAACCATCGTCATCAAAACATACTTTATACCTTTCATATTTTTAAAGATTTTACGATTTATGCTGCAAAATAAACAAAAAAATCCGATATATGCAAGTTTTTGGCATAAAAATAGAGGCATTCTCTAAGGAATGCCCCTTCTTTAATGGTTAATAACTTGTCTTTTCTTACTTATTAAGACCACGATTGTTAATTGTTGCGTTCAGCAGAACAAGATAAGTACGCATCTGCTTGTCGTTAAGCACGTAACGCATCCACTTAACATTCTTCTCAATGGCGTCGTTAACACGAGTCTTACGAACATCGTTGTTATACTGAGCAGCGAACATCATCTCAGCTGCGAAGGTGTGGTGAATCTCAGCCACTGCTTCTACCTGATCAGCTGTAAGAGCCAAGGCATCTGAGAGTTTGTTCATATTCACGCTCATGTCGTATGCCTCGACATTGTTTACACTTGCTGCAGTCTCGTTCTCTGCGAATGCCATTGTCATACTAAGCATTGCAACCATTGTCAAAATCATCTTTTTCATCTTTTTACCCTTTCTTAATTTTTACTCGGGGCGTTTTTAATTGTTATCCTGATGCCCCTACTTTAAACTTAAATTTGTTATCCTAATGTCTTTTGACGGTGCAAAGGTATGGTGATTTTTCGGTTTACGCAAGCATTTACGAAAGATTGTGTGCGCAAACAGCCTTATTTTTGACCCAAATCAACAATATCTCGATTTTTATTAGTATCTTTGCAGCCGATTACATTATTATATATAATATGGATAAGAAAAACAGGTTTATTACAGTCAACTACCAACTCTATACCGTGGTAGAAGACAAGAAAGAACTCGAGGAACAGACCTCAGAAGACCGTCCTTTTCAGTTTATCACCGGCTTTGGTGTCGCTCTCGATGCCTTTGAGAAGAATCTTATAGCTCTCGAGACTGGCAGTGATTTCGACTTTACGCTCCAGCCATCAGAAGCTTTTGGTGAATACGAGCCACAAGGTGTACATAAGATTGCTCGTGAGGCATTCACTGTCAACGGACATTTCGACCACGACAATATCTATGAGGGTGCAGTAATCACTCTGATGGATAATGAGGAGAACCATTTTATGGCAAAGGTTGTCAAGATTGAAGAAGATGGTGTAACCGTAGATACCAACCACCCTCTCGCAGGTAGAACACTCAACTTCACAGGAAAGGTGATAGAGAATCGTGAGGCTACAGAAGATGAGGTACAACATCTGATAAAAATTCTCACCGGAGGTTGCAGCGGATGCGGACATCATCATGGTGAAGGCGAAAGCTGTGAGGGATGTGGTGACGGATGTGGCCACGACCACCATGACGAAGGATGTGGCTGCGGACATTGTCATTAAGAGATAAGAAGATATAAGTAAAGGTGAATACGTTTGGGCATATATTCAGGCTGACAACCTTTGGCGAGAGCCATGGGGAGGCAATTGGTGGCGTCATAGACGGAATGCCTGCCGGGATAGATATCGATATGGAGTTTATCCAAGAGGAACTAAACCGTAGACGTCCAGGACAGAGTAAGATTACCACTTCCAGAAACGAGCCAGATAAGGTAGAACTGCTTAGCGGAGTCTTTGAAGGCAAATCTACTGGTTGCCCTATAGGGTTTATTGTTCGCAATACCAACCAGCACTCACATGATTATGATAACATGAGAGACCTTTTCCGTCCCTCCCACGCAGATTTCACCTATTATTATAAATATGGTACGCGCGACCATCGCGGTGGAGGCCGTTCTTCTGCAAGAATCACGATAAGCCGTTGTGTGGGTGGTGCTCTTGCAAAACTTGTCCTCAGGCAACTGGGCATAAGCATTCAGGCATACACGTCACAGGTGGGTGATATCTCACTTGAGAGAGACTATCATCTCTATGACCTCTCAAAGACAGAGAGCAATGCCGTACGCTGTCCTGATACAGAAAAGGCAGCCCAGATGGAAGAGCTTATCTCACAGGTAAAGGCAGAGGGGGATACTATCGGAGGCATAATCACTTGTGTAATAAAGGGATGTCCGGCAGGTCTTGGAGAACCAGAGTTCGGAAAACTACATGCAGACCTTGGTGCAGCTATGCTGGGTATCAATGCCGTAAAGGGATTCGAATATGGCGAGGGGTTTGACGGAGTAACGGCAAGAGGATCGGAACAGAATGACATCTTTATCCCCAACCCAAAGGAGTCCTCTCACCTCTCTACAAAGACCAATCACAGCGGAGGAATACAAGGAGGAATCTCCAATGGGCAGGACATCTATTTCCGTGTGGCCTTCAAACCAGTTGCGACGATTCTCACCCAACAGGAAACCATTGATATTGATGGATATCCCACCACTCTGAAGGCTCAGGGGCGACATGATCCATGTGTCTTACCAAGAGCTGTTCCTATCGTCGAAGCAATGGCTGCAATGACCTTTTTGGACCATTTTCTGCTTAATAAGACCATAAAATTGTGAAAATTGCATTTAATTTGCAAAATATTTCGCAGAAAACTTGGAAGTTTAGAAATTTTGCACTATATTTGCAAAAGCAATTGAGGGGTTTGTGACAAATCCTATATTGTTTTAGTTAAGTCTAGTTTAGTTTTTGTGTTGGTTGAGGGCTACCGATTGGTAGCCCTCAGTTTCTTTTTTATCAGTCAATCACACCTATTATCTCCTGAACAGACTTACATCCATGAGTGTCAAGCCATTCATTTATACCATCACGCACTTTTATGCTCACTGCAGGATCGAGGAAATTGGCTGTACCTATCTCTATCGCAGTAGCACCAGCCATCAGGAACTCTATAGCATCCTTAGCATTACATATACCCCCAAGTCCCACAACAGGTATCTTAACAGCCTTAGCCACCTGCCAAACCATACGCAGGGCAACAGGTTTTACTGCAGGACCACTGAGACCACCTGTGTTAATGCTAAGCAGTGTCTTACGACGCTCTATATCTATCGCCATACCCATAAGAGTATTTATTAGTGACACGCTGTCGGCTCCCTCTGCCTCTACTGCACGGGCTATCTCTGAGATATCAGTAACATTGGGCGATAGTTTCACAATAAGAGTCTTATGATATCTCTCACGAACGGCCTTAACCACACTCGAAGCACCAGCACAGGTTACGCCGAAAGCCATTCCCCCATCCTTAACATTTGGACATGAGATATTCAGTTCGATGGCAGGAATATTCTCTAAGGCATCAATACGTGCTGCACACTCAGCATAATCCTCTGGTGAAGAACCGCTAACATTCACAATCATATTAGTGTTGATATCCTTTATCTGAGGATAGATATGCTCACAGAAATAATCCACGCCCTTATTCTGGAGTCCTACGCAGTTAAGCATTCCACTTGCCGTTTCTGACATACGAGGATAGTCATTTCCCTCGCGAGGCTTAAGAGTAGTACCCTTCACAATAATACCTCCAATGCCATCGAGAGGCATAAGGTCAGCAAACTCCAGTCCATAACCAAAGGTTCCTGAAGCTGTCATTACAGGATTCTTCAGTTCAAGGTCTTTTATCTTTACATTTAGTCTTGCCATAATAATTTCCGAATATTAAACACTGGTCCATCCTTACAAACACACAGATTACCCTCTGTGGTCTTTTCTACACAACAGAGACAGGCTCCAAGTCCACATGCCATCAGATTCTCCAGCGATGCCTCACATTCTGTCTGAGCCTGACTGGCATAACGGGCTACAGCCTTCATCATGGGAGTTGGGCCACAGGTGGCAATACGGTCGAATCTCTCTTTCTGCAGCAGAGAGTGATTGGTAACAAAACCCTTCTCGCCTTCAGAACCATCCTCTGTCGTCACACACACGCGCCCATACCTTTTAAATATATCCAGCATAAGCAGATCCTTGACAGTTCTGGCACCTAAGAGAAATGTAGGTATACAGCCCATTTTTGCCATCTGGGCACCCATATACAACAATGGAGCTACACCAACACCACCGCCAACCAGCAATATACGCTCTTCAGAAGATTGTGGCATAGTAAAGCCATTACCCAAAGGCAACAAACAATTAAGGATATCACCTGGCTTCAAAAGAGCCAGTTTCTTTGTTCCATCACCCACGGCAGCAACAAGAAGCCACAATTCATTGGCTTCCATATCTACAAAATTGATAGAGATAGGACGTCTAAGAAACGTATTTGGAGATCCATCAACACGTATTTCCACAAATTGTCCAGGCAACATCTCAGGGAGAGGCTTGTCATCAGTGAGTTTTATAAGAACATAACGCTGATGAATCTGCTCCACAGACTTGACACGGAGGTCGAGCAAATACTTCTTCATAAAAATAGTACCTTTATAACTTTCGGATGCAAAGGTACTACTTTTATTTGAAACAACAAAATCTTATTTCTTCTTGGGTTCAAAAGTATCAAAGGTCTGATCATCATAAAAAACCCTTATTTCTACTATCTTCCGTTGAGGTTTGTCAATGAATTTTACTTCCGCTCGATCTATTTCAGATCGTGTACTTTTTACACTATTAAAATTCTGTAGCTGAAGATTGCCATTTTGGAGGGTAGGAGCAGGGGATTCGTTAAAATCAAGCATCGGTGAGTATCCAATCTGACGATTATCCTGCCCCAGAGAATCACCAGATTGACTACCTGTTAGAGTATTATTATCTAAAAGATACATATCACCAGAGCCAAACATCAACCAATCTGTACTGATGTTGGGAATTTTCTTTTTTATAGCCTCTACAATGTTTAGGGTAGGCCGGGTACGATCATTAAATATACTACTGAGGGTTGCAGCACCCACTCCTATAAACTCAGCAAACACCTGTTGAGTCATATGCTGAGACTCCATAATTTGACGAATTCGATCTTTCATTTTCTTATCGTAAGTGATTAAAGGGCATTTTTCCCTATTTTCTTTCGGTTTACAAAGGTAAAACAAAAAAATGGAATAACCAACAAATGTAGAGAGAATTTAAGATTTTATAATTTTAATTTGCAATTTCATATTTGTAAACACAAACCAATATATAATCGAAAACACAATTTAGAATTACAAATCAAAAGTCAAAAGATAAATTCATTACAAAGAAGAATTGTAATCAATTTCCTTAAATAACTGGGTACAAATCAAGTATTTAATCAGAATACCCCTCTATTTGTCGCGATATGCAAAATTTCTTCTCCATATTACTTAGTGTCATGCAGTAATTTATAAATAATTTAATATAAATATCAGATTTTGAGTGAATTATAACAAAGAAATGATATTTGCATAATAAAAAATATACAAATTCGAATTATAAAACTTAGCTATTTGTTTTCAAACTTTTGAATCCCAAATCAACACATATATTCTAAATTCTGTTTCTCAAAATTGCAATAATACGGAATTTGCTTTTAAAATTGATATCCGATATTAAAGATTTTAAATCTTAATGAATGTGAAGACAAAATTCCACTCCCCCGATTTCTCGAAAAATCAGCATTTCTCGCGTTTACCTGAACAACTGGGAGGAAGGCCTAAAATACGCGAATTTTGGAGGGGTACAAATCCTCCGAATCCCCTGATTATAGGGCATTTGGGCACAAAAAAAGCGCTCACGAAGAACGCAATTTTAGGAAATTCCAGCTAAAGAAATACCCCCATTTTAGTGCAAAATGTAAAAAATCAATTCTTTCATAAGCTCTCCAGGAGGGGTATTTGGGTTATCTAAACCCTTACTTTTGGCATCAATCTCACGTATCTTACCAATTATCTGCATCACCTTCATTCCTGAGTAGTTTCTCATACCGGTCATGTAATCTTTCGCAGCCCACGGATTTCTCAATTCCAACCACTCTGCTACACCTTCCTGACTCTTATTATTTGGTGCATAAAACGCTATCATAAGATTTTGGAAGTAATTAAAGAGTATTGGGAGAAATGAATAGATACTTCCCGCTTTTGGATTATCGTCAAAATATTTTATTATCAGATTTGCTTTGTAAACATTCCTGTTGACAATCGCATCACGAAGCTCAAAACTATTAAACTCCTTACTTACCCCGATCTGATCCTCCACCACCTGAGGAGTCACTCTCCTATCCTCCTCAGACAACGACAGCACCACCTTATCAAGTTCACTTGTAAGACGACTTAAGTCTGCACCAATAGAGTCTGCTATAATCTGAGTCGATTTATAGTCGATGCTAACATTCCGCCTCTTCAAATACTTCTCAATAAACGCAGGAAGTTCTTTGTCTTTCAGTTTTTTGCTCTCAAAAAGCACCCCACCCCCCTGAATAGACTTCACATACTCACGTTTACGTCCGTCTATACTGCCGTTTTTGTGACACATCACGAGTATTGTAGAAGGCATCGGCTGCTTGAAATACCTCTCCAAGGCCTCTGTATTCTTGATATTCTGAGCTTCTTTCACTATCACCACCTGATATTCCGCCATCATAGGATATCTGCGTGCAGCATCGGCTATCTGCGAGGCATTGACATCACTGCCAAAGAGTATAGTCTGGTTAAAATCACGCTCCTCAGGCAGCAAAACATGCTCTGCAATATAGTCAGAAATAAGGTCGATATAGTAGGGCTCATCACCCATAAGATAATAGACAGGAGAGAACTTTCGTTCCCTCAAGTCGCTCATAATACTGTCGAAACTGACATTTTTTGCTTCCGCCATGCTCGATTTACAATTATTATTTGTACTTTTGCAGGTGCAAAGATAATAAAATGTTTCGATTAAACCTACCACAATACGAAATAAAAATCAGCGAGAAGTGTGGAAAGCGTATGATTTTCGACTTTTTGCGTCGCAAATATGTTGCTTTGACACCAGAGGAATGGGTACGGCAACACTTTGTTCACTATCTTGTTGAGCACAAGGGATATCCCAGAGGGCTTATCGGCAACGAGATTGAACTACAGATTGGAGCAAAACGTCTTCGCTGCGACACCATATTATATAATAAGATGGCGCGCCCCCAAATGATTATCGAATACAAGGCCCCTACTATACCAATTCAACAAAAGGTCTTCCAACAGATATCCACATATAACCTTCTATTAAAAGTCGACTATCTGATTGTCAGCAACGGCATACAACACTACTGTTGCAAGATGGATTATGAAAACCAAAAATGTTTATTTCTTGAAAACATACCTGATTATGAAAAATTATGACCCGCCACTCACAGAAGAATGACAGGTCATAATTGTTGTTAACCCCAAAACGAAGTATTATTCCATATCGCTGGCATCATCAACTTTCTTAGATGAAGCAGTCTTACGAATTGTACGCTTACGTATCTTTTTCTTCTCCTCAAGCCCCATCTTATCGAGCTTAACACCTGCAAGTTCTGGATCAATCATGATACGTCCGCAGTACTCGCAAACGATAATCTTCTTGTGCATCTTGATGTCGAGCTGACGCTGGGGAGGAATCTTATTAAAACAACCGCCACAAGCATCACGCTGCACATAGACAACACCCAGGCCATTACGTGCATTTTTACGAATACGCTTGAAAGAAGTAAGCAGGCGGGTCTCGATTTTCGACTCGAGATCCTTAACCTTCTCCTTCAGTTTATCTTCCTCAGCACGAGTCTCTTCCACAATCTCCTCAAGTTCATTCTTCTTCACCTCAAGGTCTTCCTTGCGCTCAGCGATAGTCTGCTGGTTCAACGCCAGATCCTCTTTCTTCTCAGCAATACGCATCGAAGCCTCACGGATCTTCTTGTTGCAAAGCTCTATTTCGAGCGTCTGGAACTCGATCTCCTTAGAGAGCGTGTCATACTCACGATTGTTCTTCACCTCTTCAAGCTGACTCTTATAACGAGCTACACTCTGTTCTGCATCAGCAATCTCGCCCTTCTTCTGAACAACGGCACGCTCAAACTCGTTGATGTCGTTCTGGATCTTTTCCACACGGGTAGTAAGACCTTCAATTTCATCTTCCAAGTCCTGTACCTCCAAAGGCAACTCACCTCTCAAAGCACGCTTCTCATCAATAGATGACAGCGCTGTCTGCAGCTGATAGAGAGTCTTAAGTTTCTCTTCAACCGACAAGTCCGTAGGATCTTTCTTAGCCATAATTATATTTACGATTTACTATTTATAATGATAATCTTTTTATTTACAAATACAAGATGGGATTCGTACATGTCTCAGCGATAAATGTCCTGACATCAGGACAATCCTCATTTATGACATCCCTGAATATCTCACTTGTGTACTGCTCACTCTGATAGTGACCAATCACACATATCTGAATTCTCTGTTCATATCCGAAAAACTGATGATAATGCATCTCCCCAGTTATAAACGCATCAGCTCCGGCCTTAATTGCATCATCGAGCAGAAAATCCCCAGCTCCACCACAGACAGCAACCTTCCGTATTGGCCTGTGTAACAACTCGTTGCACATAGCGCACTCCACATCGAAAGCCTTCTTTACAGCTATCACGAAGTCGTCTGCCGCCATAGTCTCTGAAAGATTTCCGATAACGCCACTCCCCGCCTCTATTCCATCAACAGTCTTAGATGCAAAGAATGAAATATCTTCCAGCCCCAGTTTTTCAGCAATTCTGAAATTCACACCACCAAAAGCATTGTCCATATTGGTATGCATCGAGATTACACAAACCTTATTCTCAATAGCCTTCATCACAGTGCGTTGCACGTCTGTAAGGTCACTGATAGTCTTCAGACCTCGAAACAGCAGAGGATGATGGCTCACAATGAGGTTGCAACCCTTACGCAATGCCTCGTCTACGATTTTCTCGTTGACATCCAGACACAATAATGCCCCTGAAACCTCCGTCTCTGTCAATCCAACTTGCAAGCCAGCATTGTCCCAACTTTCCTGCAAGGGCAGAGGCGCGAATCGTTCAAGGGCGCTCAATACTTCCTTTATTTTCACGCTTTATGTTTATTTCAGCCTGCAAAGGTACAAAGAAAAGACGGGATTCAAGCTCGTCCTAACTATTTATTAAACGTTTTTAACCTTTCTATTGCAGTTTGTAACTACTCAGCACCCCCTCATGAAGAGTGCCCTTTTGGGGCAGAAATCTAACAAATCTATACAAATCTAACAGAGATTTGGATGATTTTGAACAGATTTGTGAGATTTCTCGCCGAAGGCGACTCTTTTTGAGATTCGCTGAGTGGGTTTATTAGGGGGTGCTGAGTAGTTACTGCAGTTTTCCGAAGGAATCAAAGAGTTTTCTGTCAGCAATCCACAATGCAGTCACTAACGAAACTACCGATGCTGACACACATCCGATAACCAACATTACCATTACAACAAAAGCATTTATTGGTTGTACTCCTGCAATAAAGAAGCCACATAACAGCAAAGGCATTGTATATAAAGCTGTGGACTTAAGATTAGCCACTGTAGGCGACATTACTGCCAAGAAAGTCCTACGTACAAAAGGCATCACGGCCTTCAGATGGCTCGCCCCATTACCCCTCTGAAACTCATACTGTTCTTCGTCTGTCTTCAGAGCCGTGAGATAAGTATTCATCCCCCTCATCGTTGTTGTCAGCGAATGTCCTAAAAGCAGCATCATCACCGGGATGAACCACCTAGGCTCAAAAGCTTTTTCCGCAGGCAACGCGAACAGCAACAGATAGAGTCCTACCGATAACGTTCCTGCCAATAGTCCAAGTCCTATAGGCATTATCATAGCACTTTTAACACTCTTCATCTTTTGCTTCACCAAGAATGCCGCATATCCTGTCATCGCCACTACCCAAAGAAGGCTCATCCACCATCTGTCATACTTCATTAGTGCCCACACCATCAGACAAAGCACTAACAACTGCACCACCATCCTTGCGGTAGCGATAAGGAAACTGCCGAGCATTTTCCTGTCCAACAGATACAGAATCCCTCCTGGAATCGCCAACAACAGGGCCGCCAAAACAATATGTAAGACCATACTACTATTCACTTTTCACTTCTATCACTTTTTCCGCACTCGCGATGATATTCGGCCTTCTGCTTGCAACAACAACAGTCTTCCCTGCCCTCGCCTGTTCCTGAAGCAGCAACAGAATCCTCTCGGCAAATTCAGGAGTCAGCATCGCTGCAGGCTCATCGGCTATCACGAAAGGCTTATCCTTTCCTTCTCTCAGCGTCTTCTCTGCCAGAGAAAAGATCTCCTCAGGAGACAATACCTCTGCCGACTTTTCATCCTCCACATTAGGCAACTGAGCATCCCATACACCATATTCAGGAGCATCGGTGACAGTAAAAACCGGCTCATATAGCTGATGTCTCAACGACTGCATATTCTGTGGAAGATAAATCATCATCTGTCTGAAAGCACTGGCAGAGCGAACGGTGAGCAATTCCCCGTCAACACTGACGAAGCCGTCACCTACTGGCAGGAACCCCATCAACGTACGAATAAGAGCCGTCTTTCCCGAGCCAGAAGGACCGGTTATACACGTCATCTGTCCATCTTGCGCAATGAATGAGAGTCCTCTCATCAGAGTCTGCTCACCCATCCTTATCGTCGCATCTTTTACCTCCAACATCGCGAAATATCAAAATCTTTGTGCAAAAATACAAATAATTCTCAATTCTCAACACTCAATTCTTAATTATTTTGTATCTTTGCGGCAAAAATATGACTATCGACAAGAAAAATGCCCTTCACCAGTGGCGACTACCTGCAGAATGGGAGCCACAGGAAGGTGTGCAGCTCACATGGCCGCATGCCGATACCGACTGGGCTCCGATTCTCAACGATATTATCGTTGTCTATCAGTCTATGGCCCGTGAGATAGCCCGTCGCGAACGTCTTATCGTAGTAGCACCCGAAGATGCTGCTTCCGATTGTCTTAAGATTATTTGTCCCACGAACGACACCTGGGCTCGTGATCACGGGTTTATCTCTCTCGTTGATGATAATAGCCACCGGCGTCTGCTCGACTATAGGTTCAATGGCTGGGGCGAGAAGTTCGAAGCAGCCCTTGACAATGCCATAAACCATCATCTATACGACTTAGGCGAGATTGCGGGAGAATATACCGACTGTCTTGATTTCGTGCTTGAAGGCGGTTCTATAGAGAGCGACGGACAAGGCACCATCTTCACCACAAGCCAATGTCTCCTTGCCCCTCATCGTAACCAACCGATGACAAAGGATGAGATAGAGGCGCGTCTCAAGCGAGACCTCTGTGCAGAGCGTGTCTTATGGATAGACTATGGTAATCTCATTGGCGACGATACCGACGGACATATCGATACCATCGTACGCATCTGCCCCGACGATACATTATTATATATGGGATGTGATAACCCAGAGGATGAGCAATATGATGACCTCAAGAAGATGGAGGCCCAACTACAGAGTTTCCGTACTCTTGAAGATAAGCCATATCGTCTTATGAAGCTCCCTATGCCACGTCCAATCTACGATGGTGAAGACCGTCTTCCCGCGACATACGCTAATTTCCTCATCATCAACGATGCCGTGCTCTGTCCCACATACAACCAGCCAGACCTCGACGACGAGGCATTGAGGATTATTGGCGAAACTTTCCCCGACAGAGAGATAATAGGCATTGACTGTTGTCCTGTTATCCGTCAGCACGGCTCATTACATTGTTGTACCATGCATTTCCCGAAGATATGAAAGAACTGAAGATAGGATTCCTACAGCAGCACAATACTGCCGACACTAAAGACAACCTTCTCCGTCTGTGTGAAGGTATCAGCGACCTCGCAAAACGGGGAGCCCAACTTATCGTGTTGCAAGAGCTGCATAACTCACTTTATTTCTGCCAGGAGGAGAACGTCAATAACTTCGACATCGCAGAACCCATTCCAGGTCCCTCAACGAGACTTTTCGGAGAACTGGCAAAACAGTTCGCTGTGGTTATCGTAACCTCACTCTTCGAGAAACGTGCCCCAGGACTGTATCACAACACAGCAGTAGTGCTCGATAGCGATGGATCTATCGCAGGCAAATACCGTAAGATGCACATCCCCGACGATCCTGCATATTACGAGAAGTTCTACTTCACCCCCGGTGATCTTGGCTTCACCCCCATACAGACTTCCATAGGACGTCTTGGTGTACTTGTATGCTGGGATCAATGGTATCCTGAGGCAGCCCGTATGATGGCCCTTCAGGGAGCCGAGATGCTTATCTACCCCACAGCGATAGGATATGAGTCGAGCGACACTCCTGAAGAACAGCAGCGACAGCGCGGAGCCTGGCAGACAGTACAGCGCGGACATGCTGTGGCTAACGGACTTCCCGTCATCACCGTCAATCGTGTGGGATATGAGGCCGACCCCAGTGGCCGTACCGGAGGCATCCAGTTCTGGGGCACATCCTTCATTGCCGGACCTCAGGGAGAACTCATCTATGAAGCCTCATCCGACGAGGAAGAGAGCATCATCGTAGAACTCGACATCGACCACTCTGAACAGGTACGCCGCTGGTGGCCTTTCCTGCGTGATCGCCGCATCGATGCATATACAGACATAACAAAGAGATATCTGGACTGAAAGAAATAAAAAATAAAAGATAAAAAATAAAAAATATATTATTATGAAGAAAATCATTTTATTGGCTCTTATGGCCATAACATTGTTGCCAACGACAGTATCAGCAGAAGATAATGACAATCAGGAATTCCATGCTAAAGCCGGTCTCGACCTTGTAAGCCGTTATATGTGGCGTGGTAAGGATATGGCAGACTTCAGCATACAACCCAGCCTGGGAATCAGCTGGAAGGGGCTGACACTGACAGCAAGTGCAAGTACGGGCTTCAAGGACGATGACATAGAAGACCTCAACGTTACCTTAAGCTACTCACGCTGGGGATTCAACATCGGCGTTACCGACTACTGGACGAAAGACGTGGATGATAAGAATCGCTACTTCTATTACGATTCCCACGGTCCTCACCAGTTTGAAGCCAACCTAGGCTACACTTGTGATTATTTCTCTCTTCAGGCATATACAATGTTTGCCGGCAATGACTTCAAGATCAATGGCGACAGAGCCTACTCAACTTACATCGAGCTCTCTGTTCCCTTCAAGGCTGGTGGTCTCGACTGGGACGCAAGAGTGGGTATATCCCCTATGGAGAGTTCAGGTGCCACTTTCACACGAACGGTTCAAGGCCTGCTTCGTGAGATTGAGGTAACAGATAAGCTCTATCAATATGGTGAGGGTTTCACCTGCAACATGGTATCTGTCAGGGCAACGAAGACATTCGAATTCAAATACTTCAAGCTGCCCATCTTTGCAGAGATTAATGCCAATCCCTATCTGCAGAAAGCATACCTCCTTGCAGGCGTAACCATTGCAACATTCTAAACTGCTCACAACAATTATTCCAGCACAATGTCAAACAACTTAAGATTTCAGGTGGTAGAAGAGGCCTTCAAGAAAAAGGCCATAGAAGTGAAGGCCCCCTCAGAGCGTCCTTCAGAATATTTCGGCAAGTATGTGTTCAACCGCCAGAAGATGTACAAATACCTGCCTGCCGACATATATGCAAAGCTCATCGATGTCATCGACAATGGAGCCCGTCTGGACCGTAGCATAGCCGATGCTGTGGCTGCTGGCATGAAACAGTGGGCCCAGGAGATGGGTGCCACACACTACACCCACTGGTTCCAGCCTCTCACTGAGGGTACAGCTGAGAAACACGACGCCTTCGTAGAACACGATGGTAAGGGCGGTATGGTAGAGAACTTCAGCGGCAAGCTGCTTGTACAGCAGGAGCCCGACGCCAGCTCTTTCCCTAACGGTGGTATCCGTAACACCTTCGAGGCTCGCGGATACTCCGCCTGGGACCCCACATCGCCTGTGTTCATCATCGATGATACCCTTTGTATCCCCACCATCTTCATAGCATATACAGGTGAGGCACTCGACTATAAGGCTCCTCTGCTAAGAGCCCTGCATGCCGTTGACAAGGCCGCAACCGATGTGTGCCAGTATTTCTATGACGATGTGCATAAGGTAAAGGTGAATCTCGGATGGGAACAGGAGTATTTCCTCGTCGACGAGGGCCTCTATTCCGCACGTCCCGACCTTATGCTTACAGGCCGCACACTCATGGGCCATGAGAGTGCCAAGAACCAACAGATGGACGACCACTACTTCGGCACTATCCCCGATCGTGTACAGGCATTCATGAAGGATCTTGAGATCCAGGCTCTGGAGCTCTCCATCCCATGTAAGACCCGCCATAACGAGGTTGCCCCCAATCAGTTCGAGCTTGCTCCTATCTTCGAGGAGTGCAACCTTGCCGTAGACCATAACATGCTCCTGATGTCACTGATGAAACGTGTTGCCCGCAATCACGGCTTCCGCGTGCTGTTACACGAAAAGCCCTTCGACGGCATCAACGGCTCAGGAAAACATAATAACTGGAGTCTTACCGCCGACAACGGAGCCCTGCTCCATGCCCCAGGCAAGACCCCAGAAGAGAACCTGCGTTTCGTGACCTTCATCGTTGAGACTCTGATGGCAGTATATCGCCACAACGGACTGCTCAAGGCCTCTATCGTGAGTGCTACGAATGCCCATCGTCTTGGTGGCAACGAGGCTCCTCCTGCCATCATCAGCTCGTTCCTCGGAACACAGCTCAGCGAGTTGCTCGACCACATTGAGAACTCCGGGAACAATGAGCTCATCACCCTCAAGGGCAAGAAAGGTATGGAGATCGACATCCCCCAGATTCCTAATCTCGAGGTAGACAATACCGACCGTAACCGTACTTCTCCATTTGCCTTTACAGGTAACCGTTTCGAATTCCGTGCCCCCGGTTCCAGCGTCAACTGTGCATCAGCAATGATAGCCCTTAACGCAGCAATGGCAGAAGCTCTCATCTCATTCAAGAAACGAGTAGACCAGAAGATTGCCGAATACTCAGGACTGCCTGAATATTCCAAAGGCTCTGGCCATACCGCAAAGTTCCATGCTATCATCGAGGTGCTCCGCGAAGACATCAAGACGTGCAAGCCCATCCGTTTCGATGGCAATGGCTACAGCGAGGAATGGGTAGCAGAGGCCGCCAAGCGTGGTCTCGACGTTGAGAAGTCCGTTCCCGTAATCATCGGGCACTATCTCGACCCCGAGAGCATCTCTATGTTTGAGAGCACAAAGGTGATGAACCACAAGGAACTCGAGGCCCGTAACGAGGTGAAATGGGAGACTTACGTGAAGACCGTTCAGATAGAGGCCCGTGTAATGGGCGACCTGTCGATGAATCATATCATCCCCGTCAGCACCCACTACCAGTCGCAGCTCATCAAGAATGTGCAGGGCATGAAGGATGTGTTCCCAGCAGAGAAGGCAGAACGTCTGTCTTCACGTAACATGAAACTCATCGAGGAGGTTGCCGAACGCACAGAACGCATAGAGAGTCTTGTGGAGGATCTCACTGAGGCGCGTCGCGTGGCAAACCGCATAGCCGATATTCACCAGCGTGCAATAGCATATCACGACACCGTCTGTCCCAAGATGGAGGCCATCCGTAAGGAGTGTGACGCTCTGGAGATGATTGTAGAAGACGGTCTGTGGACCCTCCCAAAATATCGCGAACTATTATTTATAAGATAAAAAAGATGAAAAGATTATCAACATTTCTCGCTATTGGCTGTATTATTGCCTTAAGCCTTACGTCATGCCTTAAGAGTGACGATAACAACACTAACAACGGTCTCACCAAAGCACAGATAGGACAGTGTTTCAATGCCATACATGGTGAATTCTCCGGTGAGATGATCTATCCCGTGCTCATCAACGATGTCAACAGTTATGGTACCGACACGATAGACATCGACTGGACCGTTACAGGCGACACCATGCTCATAGTAAGGAATCTTCCGGCAGAGGCCATCGCTGCAACAATCGCCGACAATGAGCTTCGCACTGCCCTGGAAGAGCAGAATCCCGTAAGAGACATAGAGTGCTACATCGGCTTCTATAGTCTCGACTCCTATGTAAGATTCTATCTCGCCCCGCAGAAGACCGACTATCCTGTGTTCCTTGATGGGCAGACCCACACAGTGTCGGTAGTCTTCTGGGCTTCTGCATATTCATCTTATTCTTCTTTAGGCTATAAGGAGCTAACCAGCGGTCTTATCGCAGGTCAATTGGTTTTAGGAGGTGTTTATCTCGACAATAACCAGAACAAGAATTATCTTAGTACTGGTGTTAGTACAAACCCTGCGGTTCCTCTTATTTTTGCTACCGATATCTCAAAGGCAACAAGTCAGAAGACCTATTAAATAAAGAATGAAGAAGGCATGTCTCATATTTACAGTCATTATGCTGTGCTGTCTGGAAATGGCTGCACAGACCGACTCTGTATGGACATTCAGCGGTAAGGTCATAGATGCCAAGACGCATAAGGGAATGCCCTATGTGAGTGTTACCGACCGCCAGATAGGTACAGTAACCAACGAGCACGGCGAGTTTACCCTGAAGCTGCAGTCAGAACCCCAGACCGTAAGCTTCTCCTACGTGGGCTACAAGACCCGTCGTCTCAGCGCCAGCGAATGCAGGGCTCTAATGGCTGAAGGCAAGCCAGTACAGATGCAGGCCAGCTCTGTGGTACTCAGCGAGATCGTCGTTCACGGTTCCGATGCCCGTGATATCGTGCTGAAGGCCATCGACAAGATTGAAGCCAACTTTCCGCATGAGGCAAACCTCCTGAGAGGATTCTACCGTGAGACGGTACAGAAGCGCCATCGTTTCATCAGTGTCTCCGAGGGTGTGGTCGACTTATACAAGACAGCTTATAACAAGCAGAACTGGCGCGATGGAGTATCCATCCGCAAAGGCCGTCGCCTGCTAAGCCAGAAACCCTCCGACACCCTCTCAGTAAAGCTTCAGGGCGGTCCTGTGCTGCCGGTACATCTCGACCTTGTCAAAGAGCGCGACATCCTGCTCAACGAAGAGGAGCTCTCGAAATACGACCTCATTTTCCTGTCACCTAAGACTACAGGCGACAGACCTCAGTATGTCATCGAGCTCAAACCCCGTGTGGTTACGGATTATGCCCTTTATCGCGGCCGTCTCTATATCGATCAGGAGACGCTGGCCTTCACGAAGATCGACCTTCAGATCGATATGACCGATGTGGATAAGGTCACCCGGATGATACTCCGCAAAAAACCCTTCAGCCTGCGGTTCACGCCCCGGGAGCTTACCTTGAGCATCGACTACAAGACCGATAACGGAGTAACACGTATCAACTATATCCGTAATGTGATACGGTTCCGTTGCGACTGGAAACGACGCGTGTTCAAGTCCAACTTCACCGTCGTGTCAGAGATGGTTGTCACCGACCGAAAGGAGGGTGAAGGCGTAAAACCGATAAAAATCCGCGATTCATTCAACCGCAGCGATAACTTCTACGATAAAGTTATCTATTTCAACGACCCCCATTTCTGGGGCTCAGAGAATATCATCGAACCTACGGAGGACCTGCTTGAGGGCATTGACAAGATCAAGCGCAAACTCCTCAAACAATAAAATAAAACATATAATCATGGATCAGAAGAAAATAAACGAGACGCTCCGAAACAATGTAGCCATTCTCTCCAAGCATACTGACGACGAATTGAGAATGATGCCGACAGCCACACAGACACAGCTGCCGTCGGTAGAGGATGTGAAGCGTATCGTAAGCCTCATCAAGAGTATTGTGTTCAGCGATTATTTCCACAAGCGCCAGCCCGACGAAGAGCTGAGGGCTTATCAGATAGGAGTGTCGATGGAAGAACTGTATCGCCTGCTGCGCCAGCAGATAGCCCGCGGACTGCAGTTCTGTGAAGAATGTGCTGAGGATGATGTGCTCTGCGCCGGAGAGGAGCTCGCCCTGAAGTTTATCGATGCCCTGCCAGAGATAAAGCGCCTGCTTTATACCGACATACAGGCTATGTTCGACAACGACCCCGCTGCCGAGACCTATGGTGAGGTGATTTTCTGTTATCCTGTGGTAAACACGATGACCCATTACCGTGTGGCGCATAAGCTTCATGAGATGCAAGTCCCTGTGATACCACGTATCATCACCGAACAGGCCCACTCCAAGACAGGTATTGACATCCATCCCGGAGCACAGATAGGCGAGTATTTCTCTATCGATCACGGCACGGGTGTGGTAATCGGAGAGACCAGCATCATCGGTAATCACGTTACCCTGTATCAGGGTGTTACCCTCGGTGCGAAGAGTTTCAAATACGACGAACATGGCAACATGCTCAACGTACCTCGTCACCCGATAATCGAGGATAACGTCACCGTCTATTCCAATGCCTCCATCCTTGGACGTATCACCATAGGCCACGATTCCGTCATCGGAGGTAACATCTGGCTTACACACAGCGTTCCGCCACACTCAAGGATTCTGCAGTCGAAGGCGGTAGACGCAAACTTCCAGGACGGACTGGGGATATGATTTTTATAAAGTAGTTAAGTAGTCAGTAGTTAAGTAGTTAAGACAAATGTCTAAAGGCAATATTTTATACAGAAAATATATCTTTGCTGCTATCGCGGTGACAATAACCATTGTTGCTACCGGATGCAGACAGGATAAGCCTGCACAGGGATTCCTTAATCCTACGGCAGCCAAAGCCGCAACAGCCAAGGTCTCAACAGCCGATGCCGCAAGAGCAAAGAAGGCTCCCCTACTCTATGAGATCCCAGCCAAGCTCACCGACAGGCCGGAACAGATCATCAGGCGCAAGGGCTATACCACATCTTATAACAGTAAGACAAAGACCCCCAACTGGGTGGCCTGGCACCTCACCAAACAGCACACCAAGGGCTCTGTAATGCGCATGGGGATGCTCTTCACCGAAGATACTGCCGTAGAGGCTCCCAGGGCTACCGACAAGGACTATTATAACTCGCGCTACGACAGAGGCCACATGTGTCCCGCAGGCGACTGCAAATGGGATCGCGATGCCATGCAGGAGTCGTTTCTATTCACAAACATCTGTCCTCAGAATCACGGACTTAACAAATACGAGTGGAACGACCTCGAGGTTCTCTGTCGCGACTGGGCACGTAAATACGGCTCTGTAGATATCGTCTGCGGACCGCTCTATGACGGTATTGGCGAGCAGAAGATGATAGGCCGAAACCGGGTATGGGTGCCAGAGAAGTTCTTCAAGGTGGTGCTATGCCGTCAGGGTTCTCCTAAGGCCATCGGCTTCATCTACAATAACGAAGGCAGGAAACAGCCGATGAAAGAGGCCGTCCGTAACGTCGACGAAATAGAGACCTTCACAGGCATCGATTTCTTCCCTGCCCTTGATGACAAGATTGAGAACCGCATTGAGGCGCAGTCAAATCTTGAAGACTGGTGACAGTTATTTCTGATTATACAATCACATAGGTTACTCCCAGCACATCAGGTCTTTCTCTATCTCTGGCATCTGGCTGCGATGGAATGTCGGCTCTTTGATTCCGTTGCGTTTCTGTTGTCTGTAGTCATCAAGCAGCCTGAAAGCATATTTCCCCAGGCTGAATATAGCCACAAGGTTACAAGCAGTAAGCAGAGCCATGCACAGATCTCCCAGATTCCATACTATCTCGAGACTTGCCATTGCTCCAAACATCACCAGTATACCACCAGAGAACACCCGATACACGGTAAGGACAACATTACTTGAGGTCATAAACCGGATGTTTGCCTCGCCGTAATAGTAGTTGCCGATGATACTCGAGAAGGCAAAGAGCAATATAGCTATGGCAATAAACGTAGGCCCAAAAGTCCCGATCTCTGAGTTAAGGGCAGCCTGAGTGAGTGCTATACCATTGAGTTCCGGTGTGCTGTATAAGCCACTGATGAGTATTATGAAAGCTGTGCAAGAGCATACCAGCAGCGTATCCGTGAAAACGCCTAAAGCCTGTATAAGGCCCTGTTTTACAGGATGGCTCACGGTGGCTGCAGCGGCTACATTCGGTGCACTGCCCTCACCCGCCTCATTGCTGAACAATCCGCGTTTCACACCGTTCATTATCGTTGCTCCGATGGTCCCCCCTACTCCCTGTTCCAGTCCGAAGGCACTGGTAACAATCACCTTCATCACATGGGGAATAAGCTCGATGTTCATAATAATAATCACTACCACCAGTACAAAATAGCCAATTGCCATCAGAGGAACCATTACCGCGCTGACGTTAGCAATACGATGAAGGCCGCCGAAGATGATAATCAAAGCCACAATCGACAGGATGCTGCCCACGAGCAGTGGATTCCACCCGAAAGCCTCATGCATTGCCCCACAGATCGTATTGCTCTGGATGGAATTATATGATAGTCCGAAGGTGATGGTTATCAGCACGGCAAACAGGTAGGCCATCCACTTGCAATGCAGACCTTTTTCAATATAATATGCCGGACCGCCAACAAAAGAATCCTTCTGACGCTGTTTAAACAATTGTCCGAGGGTAGACTCTATGAATGCCGTTGCCGACCCAAGCAGAGCGATGACCCACATCCAGAACACCGCTCCCGGGCCCCCGATGGCAATCGCCGTTGCCACTCCCGCCAGGTTTCCCGTACCTACACGTGTAGCCACAGAAACAGCAAAGGCCTGAAATGAGGATATGTGCTTATGATTCTTGTCCTTGTCAGATAGATGGTCAGTCCCTGAAGTGGCTGAATCAGTGAGAAGCCGAATCATCTCACCGACCATACGAAACTGAACGCCTCTGGTTTTCCAAGTAAACCAGATACCACATATAATCAGGGCAGCTATCAAGACATAGCCCCATAGAGCATCGTTAATCTGAGTTATCAGTTCATTCATCTGAGATTATCCTATTGATGGTGCAAAGGTAGTAAATAATTAACAAAAACAACTCAAAATTTTCCGAGATTGCAAAAAAAGTATTAACTTTGTCACCGAATGCCGCCCAGAAGATTGGCGACAAGTTATAAACTAAATAAATACGAACTATGAAAGAATTGAAAGGAACAAAAACCGAGAAGAACCTGCAGGAAGCTTTTGCAGGTGAGTCGATGGCCCGTAACAAGTACAGCTACTGGGCCTCAAAAGCCAAGAAGGACGGATTCGTACAGATTGCCGCTATCTTCGAGGAAACGGCAGCTAATGAGAAAGAGCACGCTAAAATGTGGTTCAAGCTGTTAGAGGGCGGTGCTATCAAGGACACAGCCGCTAACCTGGAAGCTGCTGCCGGTGGCGAGAACTTCGAGTGGACCGACATGTATGCCCGTATGGCTCGTGAGGCTCGCGAAGAAGGTTTCGATGAGATTGCTGAGAAGTTTGAGGGTGTAGCTGCTATCGAGAAGGCTCACGAGGAGCGCTATCGCAAGTTGCTGGACAATGTGCAGAAAGAGCGTGTGTTCTCCAAGGATGGCGATGTCATCTGGCAATGCTCCAATTGTGGTCATATCGTCATTGGTAAGAAAGCTCCCGATGAGTGTCCAGTCTGCAACCATCCGCAATCTTACTTCCAAGTGAAGGCAGAAAACTATTAAGCGATTAAGGGCTTCTCAATAGTGGAAGCCCTTAGTTTCTTTGGATACTTTGTGACATCCCAGATAATATAATACGAGGCGGACATCGTTGCCGGCCTCGTATTTTTTTATTTATAATATCCGATGCGGATGTAGTGACGGGGAGGTGAGAATGGATTCCAAGAGATGTGGAGCCAGCTGGTGCCGGTGAGGAGCTGATCGGTATACTCGCATTTCTTGAGGAAGTCCACCAGAGCCAGGAATCTCGAAGGATCTTTGGGACGAATATCGGCTGCCTGGCCGATGAGGTGCTGAGAGCCTGCGACGCCGCCAACCTTGCGATTCACGGATTCGCAGCGAAAGCCGGAATTGATGATGATCGGACCTGCGATGAGCCTTGCCGGTTCCAGCAGCTGATGGCAGCCGTAGGTAAGATTCGCTATGGCCTGAATCGTAGGGAAGTTGTCTGGGTATTTCCTGAGATTAAGAAATTCGCTAAGTTTGAAATGAGGTGAAAGGCGAACAGTATTAAGCTCGCTCGGATGGTTGAGCGCAGCCTCGTTATGGTCATTGAGATTCTCCTTCATGGTATTATTTGTTTTCACGGAAATGCTTATTAATGATTCTGATATATTGGTCGAGGCCGAAGATCGAGCCTGCGAGTAGGAACGACTGCGCCACATAGTAGAGCAATCCCGAGGCCACATCGTCGATCTCGACCACCTGATAAGCTACCAGCGCGATACTGCTCGCTATGAGCAGCACCGCACAGGCATACTGAGAGATTTTGAAGCCCTTATTGTCTTTCATGGCCTTCGTGAGTCTTTACCTTTTTACCTTTACATCATGCTGCTTCCTGCCGCACCAAGAATCAGAGTGATGATGTAACTGATCGCCTGAAGGATCGTCTTAACTGTCTTGTTCATAATCTTAATGTTTTAAATGGTGAATAATTAGGGTTATTTGCGTGGTCTCAACCACATCTCTTTTACCCTACAAAGTTACAAAAAAATCCTGATACCACCAAATATTTGGTCAATAATTTTCTTGTTCTTTATCAAGAATTTGATGTCTTGCAGGGTTAATCTAAATCAATTATTTAGGCGATACCGCATCTTTTTTGCATAATATTACTGAAATGCGGGATTAATTATCTAACTTTGCAAAGATTTGCCACCTCAAAACAGGTTAAGGGAAAGGTAAATGAAAGGACGGTTGATGACAAGGAAGAATTATAGTAAGTACGCGGATGTCGGCAGGACTGCCTCAGTCAGGTCGGCCAGCAATGTCGTGCTACAAAGCCTTGGCATCAAAGGAGGGGGAATTCAGGTAAATACTTATCGTTTCAGACACGACAACACGGGAATCTACATGTCTTTTTACCTTCAAACCCTATTTACCCCCCATGGCCAATCAGGAGATCATACGCGCAAGTCCCAACGATGGTTTTTCCATCGCCCGCCAGGCGATGGACGATGCGGTAGACTTCTATCTGAAAAACGGTGGGCCGGCCGTTGCCAGGACATATATTGAGAGTCTGGCAAACTCCCTGAAGTTCTATGATGACTGCGCAGAGGCCTATCGCCACGCGATGGAGCGAATCAAGCTGGCCGAGGAGGCTGAGCGACAGCAGGAAGAAACACGCAACATGCAGCAGATGCAGCAGATGCAGCAGATGATGATGAAGGTCATAATGACTGTCAACCCCAAACATGAGGACAAACCGACAGCCAAGAACAATCAAAAGACAGTCCAACCGGTAGCACTGCCCCCGAAACTCTCTTCAGAGAAAGCCATGAAGATGTGGAGGATACTGATGAAGGAAGAAATGATCGACGAGCACTATCAGCCTGTAGGACTCTCCCGGACAGAGATGGCGCTCTTGGCCGAGGAAATGACTATCTGCCTGGCCGATGAAAACGACAATCTGCTTGACATCAAGGAGTGGAAGCCTTACGAATCCATCTGGCACATAAACAATATGAAAGCCGACCACCAACGTGCCCTCAGTCAGGAAAAGACGCCTGAATTCAGAAACAGACTGAAAGAGCTCTTTTCCGATATCTGACGCCATAGCCTGCGCGGTAGTACCTACCGGTAGGCACTACCTCGATACAAATATCAACACTTCTTCTTAACTTTGCCTCCGAAATAATCAATAAAGTTAAGGAGATAAAGTATGAATAACAAGCAATCAGAGAATTTCTCAATATTCGGAACCGGATACCGCAACCCGAAAGGCGTGGCGGTGCTGGCGGTGAAGCCGGATGGTGCAACGGACATCGCGCGTGTGTACCAATATATCATTTCTGAAAAGGCCAAGTCCGCCACAGAACAACTGCGAGAAATGGATCGCCAGGGGGCAACGCGTGACGAACTCAGTGACTATAAGAAACTGAATTTCCGAATCGTCACCTTCTCAGGTTCATTCAGCTATAGGAACGCCAAGAGCCTGATCAACCGTTCACCATATCTCGTCATAGATATCGACGACCTGGAGTCGGAAACAGTGGCAAGGCAGTTGATGAAGCGTCTGGTCAGCGATCCTTACGTCGAGACAGAACTGTGCTTCCTCAGTCCGAAAGGCCGAGGACTGAAATGGGTCATTTCCCTGCCGGAATGGTGGCAGAAACTGGAGTTCAAACAGCAGTTTGAGGCAGCCCGACAACATGTCATCTTCCATTACGGAATTCCAGTCGACACATCGGGATCAGACGTATGTCGAGCATGTTTCCTGCCTTACGATCCTCTTTGTTACGTAAATCCGAAAAATATAACGACAAAACGAAAAAATGAGTAATATGAACAAGCAATCAAACAGTTTTTCAGACATCGAGCATCTGGAGCTCGTTGCCCGTCGTATCGCAGAGAGCGGTACCGACCTTACCGGTAACTACAAAGACTGGATGGACATCACCTTTGCCTGTGCCTCACTCGGAGAGGGGGCCCGCGAGAGTTACCACCTCATCTGCAGTCAGTATTCCGGCTACAAACGCGAAGAGTGTGACGAGAAATTCTCCAATTGCCTGAAATCAGGACGCGGTGCAGTGACCCTCGGCACACTGATGAAGATCGCTTCCGACAACGGCATCGACATCTCGAAGCCCCGTGGCCGCAGAGTAAAGACCCTGAAACAAAAGAGTCAGGAGGCAGAAGACAAGATGACCCAGGCCTACGGACTGCTGAGAGGCTGGGCTCAGTGGCGATTCAACATCTGGCTCAACCGGGCAGAGTTACTGGAACCAGGTAAACAATGGGAGCCAGTACGCGAACGTGACCTCTCGACCTACTACTGCCGGCTGTTGGAGGCAGGAATGAAGATCAGTGCAAAGGACGTGGAGCATATTATCTTCAACCGCGATTTCACCAACGATTACGACCCCTTCCGCGATTATCTGGAGCAACTGCCAAAATGGAAGGAGGGTGCCCCCGACTATATCCAGGATTTCTTCATCGGCCACATGACATTTGGCGACCCCGAGAACCTGGAACTCTACGACCAGATGTTTCATAAGTGGTTCACTGGTATGGTTGGTATATGGCTCAAACGAATCGACGAAAATCCGATCATGCCTGTCTTCTATGGGCACCAACATATCGGTAAGACCTACTTTGTACGTCACATCCTGCCACCCCAGCTGGCGTCGTATCTTTTCCCCGTCAATCCCGCCTCGCGTGTCGACAAGGACTTCGAGATATCCATGTCAGAGACACCACTAATGTTCCTCGACGAGTTTAATGTCAGCAACCTTCAGAAGTCGGAGGCATATAAATATGCCATTACTTCAAGCAAGTCATACCTGCGTGACAGCTATGCCCACTTCCGCGAGATGCGCGACCGCAAAGCCTCGCTCATCGCCGCCACCAACCACGACAGGTTTATCCGCGAGTCTGATGGCGACCGCCGTTATCTGGCGGTGAATCTTGTAGGAACCGTCAATCTCAACGACAATCCGCTACCCTATGAAGGTGCCTATGCCCAGGCATTGTGGCTGCTCGACAACGGATTCTGTCCGAAACCGAACCAGGAGGAAAGCCAGATGATCAGCAATCACAACCTGCCGTATCTGATGCCAGACGATGTCACTGAGGCCCTGCTGACATTTGTTCGCATGCCTGAAGACATCGACAATCCCGAGGCATACTCTGCCGGTGACCTGCTGAGAGAACTCAACACCCGAGGATTCCATGGACGCGGATTCACGACAACTGCCATTGGAAGAGCCATGAAATCCATAGGCTTTGAGGCAAAGAAATATCGCGGAACCTACAAGTACATTGCCGTCCTTGCCGACTATGACCGTCAGCAGCGTGAGCGCAAACAGGATGCTGAAGAGGATACCGTCATGCCATTCTGAGACATCAAGGAGGGGGCAGATGGGGCAGTAAAAACATAAGATTATTAGAAATAAATCCCTAAATCGCTGAATTACGAATCAGCTGATTTAGGGATTTATTTTTCACATTCGTAAGAGAAAAATGCCCCATTTGCCCCCCGTCATCATATTAGAGCGCAATTTTACCCTAACACTAAACACCCTTTAGTGTTAGGGTAGAGGGGCTTTAGTGTTAGGGTAGAGCTTTTATAGTCATGGAGACTTGACTTTTCCACATATTCCCAATAGCCATGACCGGTTTTATTGCACCACGCCATGATGTCCTTGATCTTGTGCATGTCATAGACATCACCACCTGCAGCGAACATATCACCCTCAGCCTTGCCTTCAGAAAGGGCACCCCCGCCTACGCTATATACCGTCCACTCGTCGCCTCCATCAGCTGTGAACTTCATGCCGTTTGGGTGGAATCATTGTCAGGTCCCATCGTGTGACTGCTGGACGGACCTTTTCCAATTCGGAATAATTCTCTGAGTGATTTCATATCTTAATTAGTTTGTTTCTCCGCAAAGTAGCGGCTCTTTCTCCTATTTTATTATCTGTTGGCAAAGTTACGAAAAAAGCTTGTAAAAGCGAAGCGATTTTGGAAGATTAACGCAATTCAGCCTGAAATAAAGGCAAAGAGGGGAAGAACGTGGAAGTTCAAAAATAGGGACAACGCAAAATTGGGAGGATTGGTGAAGGAGATAGGTTGCCAAATCGTAACCTCATTTAGCCATCTCCTTCATCTTTGTGACGAAACTATTGAAGCTTGTCAGCAGTTCCTCGTAGGTACTGCGCTCAATTCAAGGAAACGAAGACCTAATGTCTGCCGAGCTTGCTCAATCAGAAAGCAGAAAAGCATCTTTATGTGGCACTCCACCACAAAGTGCGTATTAGGCTACACCCTTCTATGGCATTACAAGCAAGAATCTGTGCAGAATGTTGCCATGTCAAGAGAATAAAAAAAAGCAATATGGAGATACTACGCAATAACAGGCTAATAAATGATATCGTAAATGTTTCGTGCTAGATAACCAACAAGGAATGAAAAGCAGGACGGTTCTGAATTTTCCGAGTTATTCTGCTTAACTTATTACTCCCATTATTTTTGGTGCATTGCAAAAAAAATCAAGGTCGGACACATTATGTCCGCACCTCCCCATATCTTTGCACCCAGAAACTTAAAATAGAGGATAAAGATATGAAACAAGACAAAGATTTGGCATTCCTGGCCACATGTGAGAACGAGGACCTGCGCACGTTGTGCGATATCCTCACCTATAATAATAAAGGTGAGATTAGATTAAGCGAACAACTGACAGATACAGATGCCTATCTCAACTGTTATCCGGACAGAATGAACCTGATGGCAGCAGAGATTGCGGAAGAGTTGAGAAAGTATGGCAGCAACACTGTTAAGACATTCTGTCGAAAGGGAGAAGCAGACAGTTATGAGACGATCGTACGACGAGTGTGTAAAAGGATGGGCGTTAAAGTGAATGACTGTGATAACACCCAAACTATGGAGCGTGAACTGCTAACCACTATCTGCGAACAGACTACCAGCAAACTGTCTGACGAAGAACTGAGAAAACTGGCCGACATGGCAGGTATTCCTCACAAGAGTTTGAACCATCAGATGCTTGTAACTGCCATTTTGTTTGCCATCCGCAGAAATACTTATTTGCTGACAGAGATGATTTATTATGTCACTTCACGAATTGCCAGTATGCTGTTAGGTCGCTGGATCAGCATGATGGGCATGAGTGCTGTCAGCCGTTATTTAGGAATGGCTGCAGGTCCTATAGGATGGACCATCTTGGCAGGATGGACTCTGAGTGATATTGCTTCCCCTGCATATCGTGTGATGATTCCCGCTGTTATCATGGTTGCCTCCATGCGCTTCCGTCAGACAGCATTATTAACCCAAAAGATTTGAGAATGATGGATGTGAGAGATATCATGCATCCTGAGGATGCCAAGGCGCTTCAGATGCTAAAGAAACTGAAAGGCTTTGATGACCTTATTCGTTGGATGATGGAAAATGGCTACGAGAAGACCTTCCGAGGTGAGAATCTTGGCTTTATGCTGAAGGTTAGCGAGCGCAACTTCCCAGAGATCAACCCGCTTTTCAAAAGTGTTGTAAAGCAAGTGGGAATCAATATGCCAGAACTCTACATCTATAATGATCCAGAGATGAATGCTTATACCTATGGCGAGACCAATACTTTCGTTGCTATCAGTAGTAGTATCATTGAGAAAATGACGATCGACGAGGTACGTTGCATTATGGCTCATGAGTGTGGTCATATCCTCTGCCAGCACACCTTATATAATACGTTACTGCGTACGATAGAAGAACTGGGCACTTTTTTCCAGGTCATCTCCTATTCTGCCTTAGGCCCTATCCTGATGGCTATGCAGTACTGGAGCCGTAAGAGCGAACTCTCTGCCGACCGATGCGCTGCTGCCGTGGTTGGTGAACGCGTATATCAGACCGTTATGTTGAAACTCACTTGCGGACTATCAAGGGTTGACGGAAGTCCTTACCAATTGGTAGAACAGGCTCGTGAATACCATCAGATGGAACATGAATCATGGTGGGATGTCATTCAGCAGAATTGTCGTATAGCCTTCAATTCTCACCCCCAGATGTGTGAACGTGCTTGGGAGATTGACCGTTGGAAGAACTCCTGGCAGTATATGAAACTAAGGGCTGATAATAATATGTAAAGTAAGATGAAGCACAAGGTGAAATATATACCGATACCGCCATATGAAAGAATTACGCACGAATTCTGCCAGCGGAAGTTTTACGAGTATAATCATTTATACTTTGAAGGAAAACTTCCACCTTGTAGGTTCTGTTTTAATTCTATGAATGCTCTTGGTATGTTTTTTGATTATGATGAACCTGAGATATGGATAAACATACTACTTACATACGATGAAGATTATTTAATTCGCGATGTAATTATACATGAAATGATTCACTGCTATATTCACAAAGTTCTTAAAAAGACAGAGAAGACGATGCATGGACCAATATTTTCAAGAATCCGAAATAAACTTAATAAGAAATACAATTTGGGCATTTGTAATTGCAGAGGTGTTTATAAATACACAAAAGATATTCTTGCCTATGACATATATGCAATAGAGTATGAACCCGACTAGCTTCATTTCTATGACAATATGTTTGGTTGGTAACACCATCGAGCTACTAAGGATTCTACAAAATCATATTTCTTCTTAATATTCTTTGTGGTTCCAGATAATAATTGTATCTTTGCACAAAAATTAAAAAAGTATGAGTAACGAGAATAAAAATCTAAAAGAAGAAACTATTAAATCATTACAATTCATTATTGTATATGATAAAGTTAGTAAGCCTGCTGCTATATCTCTTTATAACAAAGTAGAAAAGGAATTCAGATGTGCAGCATGGAGCAAAGATACATATGAGAGTAATGAGGTTAAACTTACTAACAAAAATAAAAGACTGTTTCTTGTTGATTCTTTAATTGAGGAAAATTTGCAAGATCCATCTATACAACCTCAAACTCTTGTCAAGGGTGTAATACTTAAGATGCAAGGCCCAATGGCAGGTATTTTAATAGAGGAATCATTTTTGGAGGAGCTTCTTAATCAGCCATTTAAAGAATGGAGATCTTTTTTGGAGAGTAAGGCTAAAGAAACATGGGGAGCCATTTCTTTCTATATTTCATCACCTGTTGTTTGGGGCTGGTTTCTTATTTCCAAATGGAAAAGAACAAATAGAGCAAGGTTAGCTACTTTGTTTTTAGCAACAGAGGCATTTCGAACAAAACGAGGACTTAAAGAATTTATGCAGCCATAATAATGAATATAACTAGAGGATATAATGCAGCGATTCAAAACTCTACCACTCAGCATGCTGGTCTTCAAGCAGAACAATATATTGCTAATATCAACTCGGCAATTGATACATTAAATAATGATATTAATGTTTTCAAAGGGTTTGAAACAGGGGTTGGCCAATTAAAGGGAGATGTTGCGGAATTCTGGCATTCTGATACTTTTAATATCAATGCTGCTCTAAATGATTCGAAATTTCGAACGATAGTTGACAGAAGTCACGATTTCGCATCAGCAGACATTACAAGTAATTGGGGAGAATCGTTTGGCTTGAAATACCTTAGAAATGCTCAAGCATCTGCTAATGCCCAATCAACTAGTTATTTTGAGAGATACTGTGAATATAAAGCAGTGTCTGGTAGAGCTAACCTTACTTTTGAAGATTTTCTTGCAGAAAGAAATATTAATCCTGATGATGTATTTAGGTTTGACCCAATTTATAATGGCCAAACAAGAATTATCCCTAGTGACCAACTAAAGGAAGCTATTACATATCTGAAAATCAAAATAGCAAAAGAAGCAGAAAATAGACCAGAACAAGTTACTAGATTAAGGGAAACATTAGACAAATTAGAATCAAAATTAAAAGCTCCAGATGGAACCAAATCGATAGAATTAACAAAGGAAGAAGCAGAAAATATCGCAAAACTAGCGAAAGAGGGCGAATTTGATGCTCGAGAAATGGGATTATCTACCGAGGAACTTATTAAACTTGAGCATATTCTTCGACAAGGCATAAAAGCAGGTCTTACAGCTGCAGTCATTTCATTTGTTCTTAAAACGGCCCCCAAAGTTTATGAATGCTTGGCTCAATTAATTGAAGATGGAGAAATTGATGAGAATCATTTGAGAGATTTGGGGTTTTCAGCATTGAGTGGTTCTTCGGAAGGTTTCTTACGAGGTTTTATTGCTGCATCGCTTACAACGGCATGTGAAAGTGGGGTATGGGGCGAAACGATGAAGAATATTAGTCCAGGAGTTATAGCAGGATTGACGGTCATCATGATAAATATGATGAAAGATTCATATCTTGTCGCCACAGGAAGAATGAGTAAGCAAGAGATGTCTGCAAATCTCTCAAGAAACATCTTCGTCACTTCACTTGCTTTGGGAATGGGTAGCTTAACACAAATATTACTACCTATGGTTCCTGGCGCCTATTTGATAGGTAATTTTGTTGGTTCAATTGCAGGCTCTTTTGTATATAATGCTATGGATAATGCATTTATGGCTTTATGCGTGGAATCAGGATGGACAATGTTTGGCTTAGTTGATCAGGATTACGAGTTGCCTGATGAGGTAATAAACGAATTAGGATTTGATTTATATGAAGTCGATGAATTTAATGTAGACGAATACGATATTGATGAATTTACGTTGGATGAATATGACATAGATGACTATGATGGTGACTTTATTTCTGTATTAAGAAGAGGTGTCATAGGGGTTCACCGGGTTGGATATATTAATACATAGTTCGTTTTTATATGACTTTTGTCCAATTGATAGCCGATTTTTGGAAGTTTATATATTTATAGAAACAATGGTGTATAATCAATTTAATCTATAATATGGGCACCAAAGAGATAGATATTCTAACTGTTCAAGATTTACTTGAATTAACAAAGAACGAGAGTCTGTGGCTAAGCGATATTATGTTTAATTTTCCAGTTGATAATAATTCAATTTAATGTTCTTTAAATTTATTATCAACACATAACAGAAAAACAATAATTGAACTCAAACCCAATTTGTCATCGAATGAGGTTATCATCAATGAACTGATAGAATTAATAAAAAGTAAACCTCAAAACAAATTATTATTTTGTTGCAATGATACCCAATATATTATTTACGGATATGATAAAATAGATGCCAATTAATATATATTAATTATTTATTATATTATATATAAGGTACGCGAACTTTTGGGGTTTTGCAAGCGAAAATATGCATATTTACACAAAAACAAAAATGACGCAGTGACGCTGTGACGCTGTGACGGTCTATTTTCGATTTTTACAAATTTTAACTAGAAGTTTTAAAACAAAACCTTGCTATCGGGCGAAAATGTTCGTATCTTTGCAATGTCAAAAAGAGGATGATTTTTTTGCGGCCTAGGCAGGGAGAAAATTTTTCCTAGTGCACGAGGATATTTTTCCTGGGCAGAGCCAAAATTGAGAGTCCGAATGGCGACAAAGAAAATAATTAACAACAGTCTATTAACTTTTTAAATTAATTAAATTATGGCACTTAAAGTAAAAGCAGTTGAAAAGAAGATCAAGTTCAACAAACAGGATGAAGGCGTTTACCGCTATGTGATGCAGCCCGAGCTGTACATCCCTCTGACCACAGAGAAGGTAATCAAGGAGGCAGCCCTCCGCAGTGGAGTGAGCAAGGGAGTGATGCAGGCGTGCTGGGATGCAGCCGGTGAGGTAATCAAGGCGTGGGCAACCGAAGGTCACTCTGTGGCTCTGCCAGGTCTGGGAAGCATGCGCTTCGGACTCCGTGCGAAGGCAGTGGAGGATGTGAACAAGGTGAAGACATCGCTCATCAAGACCCGAAGGATCATCTTCGTTCCTGCTGTCGACCTGAAGGACGAGCTGGCAAACACTGCCATCCAGATTACCTGCTACGACCGTAACGGTAATGAGGTGAAGCGTGTGACATCGTCTGACCCAGGTACTGTGGAGGACAATGAGGAGGAGCAGAATGAGCAGAACGGCACAGGCTCTGAGAACGGCTCAGGTTCAGAGCAGGGTTCAGGCAACGGCTCTTCGACGGGCTCTGAGACCGCAAGCGTAGAGGCTCCCGTAATCAGTGGTGAGACTCCATTCGATGAGAGCACGGAGGTGACAATTAGTGGTCCTGACGGAGCAGAGATTCGCTACACCACAGACGGCACGGCTCCTAACGCAGAGAGCACTCTGTACAGCGAGGCAATCACTCTGACTGATACGGCAACCGTTAAGGCTATCGCCATCAAGAACGGTGAAAGCAGCGAGGCAGCCACTAAGGTGTTCACTAAGAACGGCAGCAATATCGGCAGCGGCGGTTTCGAGACCGGAAACTGACCTTTTGAAATGATAAATGATAAAGGATAAATGATAAACGTAACGAAAGGAGGATTATCATGACGAAGAAGGAAACCCTCAAGTGGATTGTACAGCTCGTAGCGAGCATCGCCACAGCGATACTGACCGCCCTCGGAGCAACATCATGTATGGGACTTAGCAATCTCTAAATCAAATCGGCTGCCAGAGTTAATTCTCTGACAGCCGATTTTTCCTATCTATATGTTTTCACTTCTGCCAACCTTCCATCTTGTATATCTTACTGGTCAGCATCTGGTCTTTGCCGGTCTTTTCACCATGGTGCCATACCTCCACACGTACAGGGTAATAATCTCCCCACGAGCCCTCGTAGATGGTAAATACCCTGTAACCGCCTACAGGACCGAAGCTGTCATGCTGCTTGACATTGACCTTGGTCTTCATCATCATCCGGTCTTCCGACAGAAGGACATTCTCTGTAGCCTCATAACATTTTAGGTATATATATCCATCGGGCAGGGATTTCGAGAAATACTGGTAATCATAGATTCCTCCCTGAGAATTCTTCTGTATTCGAAGCCAGGAAGAAGTATCTGTGCTATCTACATCATCTTCGCTGAATGACTCATCGGGCTCCTGGCACACCATGCCTGCAGGAATGGGATGTCTCTGTCCGAAATCGTCATTTTCGCCCTGAGTCATCCACCACATAAAGGTCAGCATCATAAAAGCATAAATGTTTACTAAGCCAGCCAGGAAAACACATAGTGTGATAAGGAAACGACGTTTGAATAGAGATAGCACAAACGCCACCAACTGCAGGACTGCCCCCAGCAGGAAAGCATACACACAAATATCCTCTAACCAAGACAGATGGACATTCTTTACCTCCATCAGGATCAGTGCCCCTATCGTAGACAGAGAGATAAGGGTATATACCCACCAGTACTTGAACATGTTAGCTATTCTGCGAAACAGTCCATCTTCCTCGCTTTTGCTATTTCTCATAACCTCCTCCATCCTGTGCCGTTACATGTTGAGCACTTTCCTGTACCATTACAATATGTACACCGATTCGTACCTCTGCAAGCTGTGCATTCTGTGGTTACGCCATAGCCTCTACTAGTGTTAGTACCATTACAGTGTTTACATGTACCGGAACCTTGACAGCGATATCTATTGACAGTAAAATCGTTAGGGGCAGTACATTTTCCAGAACCATTACAAATTACACATCTGTATCCATTACTATTGCCTCCGTTGTTATTATGTCCACCGCCATTGTTGTTATATCCGCCGCCGTTGTTCCCTCCTCCATTATATGCAAAGTTTACGTAGTTGCTTACGCCAAGGCTCGTGTTATAGTAGGCATCCATAATCTGTACGACAGCATTCAAGGAATGACTTCCAGGGCCTAATGCCGTAAACGATGTCGCAGGCAGGAAGGCTGTTATATTATTGTATCTGGTTTCAGTATAGGCAGGAACTTGTGTTAGTCTCACGTAGAGGGGTGTTCCCTGAGGTGTGCGTACTGGCTGTCCGTTATTATCAACTACGCCCATATCCACATAGATGCTGCGTCCCTGCATTCCGTTTACGATAAAGGTGGCCACGATATTCAAACCAACCTGTCCGTTATAAACCACATCATACTGCAGATACACATTCTCAAACCATACATTTTGTCCTCTTGTCTGATTGCCAAACAACAGGAAGAATAGTGCTGTTAGTAATAAAAATCTTGCTTTCATATTATTGTTTGTTTTTAGAGTTATATTTAATGGATAAATGTAAATGCTTTTGCCCAAGCGTATCCATCTGCATCGCTAACGTATTCGACTACCTCTTTATTTGAAAATATATACAGCAGCATTACGATTAGTGTAAAAGTTTTAGTTCTCATATTGATATAGTTTTATTTCGTGGCAAAAATAATAAAAAAATCTGGAACAACAAAGAAAATCGTAGAAAAAGAATAGCACCGTTAGAAAACAATGACCGAAATGCAGTAGAGCTGACAATGATGTCGGATGTTGTCATAGACTACGAAAAGGAGCACTATCCCATAGGAAAACCTACTGCTGCCCAGCTAATACAGCTCTCTCTAGATGAGAAGAATATGAGCCAGAAACAATTGGCCATAGAGATTGGGGTTAGTCCTTCACGCATAAGCGACTATGTTTCAGGTAGGGCTGAGCCTACCCTGAAGATAGCCCGTCTGCTCTGTGCCACTTTAGGAATTACCCCTGCTGCGATGTTGGGATATTAGCGAATGTTAGACGGATAAATATGCAGAAAATCGAAAAAAGATGTTAAATCGGGAGCAAAAATTGAATATATATTTGGAAGCAGACCCGAAAAAGCGTATATTTGTTGCGAAATTCGATATAACTATTAAAAATGTGTGCGCTTATGTCAACTAAGAACGAGACCAAAGAAATCAAGAGAAGTGCCGAAACAAACAAGGGCACAAGTTCATTACCGGGAGCAATGCCATCGATATGGTACACATAAGCAGACGGTAAAAGCCACCAAGAAAGCCGGAAGCGAAAACTTCCGGCTTTTTTAGCCCTTTAACATCATTTGGACTGGTGTTACATAAAGTCATCAGGCTTGGGCTCATTATCTTCATATCTCAGATAGGCTTTTGTGTAGTTAGGATATCCATTATAGGCATAATGTGCATTAAGCATCAGTTGCCTTAAACCTTTACTTTTCAGGAATGCAATATTACCATCCCTGACAGAACCGGGACATGAAATCATGGATTCCTGATAATAGTTACCAATTTGTGGACCTATAACATCCAGTTGCTGCTTAGCACTGGTAATAACAGAAAAAAGCTGCCCTACTTTTTGAATGAACATGGCATTGCCCACATTTTTCCACGTTTCTATATTATTGGAGAATATCATGGCAAGAGTTTACACCAAAAGTGAGACTAATTGAAAGCAAACTACCAACAAATGTTGTTAATAATCCCTTTGCCCATGAAGACGACTTGATTCTCTTCAAAATATTCTTATCCTTGCTTGCCATAAGTAGAAAAAGTTAGTAAAAAAATTAGATTTTTATGCAAAGATATTAAAATTTCCATTATTTTGCAATTTTCTGAGCTAAAAATATCACAGTTTAATATATTTTTTGTATATTTGCCCTCGAATTAGAATATTACAACAATAATGTCAAAACTAACTAAAAATACTCGCTTATGTCACAGAACAAAACCGTAATTCCAGGATTTGAACCTGCCGACAATTCTAACAACAACGTAAATTCCAGTTTTTATTCCCGTAATGGCAGTGTACGGCAAACAGGAAAAGGAACAGTTGTTTCTGGTATGACAGACAATCCTGCACATGCACAACGTGTCACCAATGCAGGTCAGTTTAGTCCTGTTAAAGGAATGCCATTGGTATCAGACAAACCAATCGCAGGTTTCCTTTTCTCTGTCTCAAAGACAGCAGCTGGTGAATTCTGGCCACTGCAGATCGGACAAAACCATATTGGCAAGAGCCCAGACTGCGACGTTATTCTCTCAGAGGGGACTGTTTCTTCTGACCATGCCACTTTGGTTATCCGGAAGATGAAGAACCCAGAAAAGGTGATTGCCTCAATATGTGATGCTCAGTCTACCAATGGTACTATGCTGAATGGTGAAAGCCTTGGATTCACTGCAGTAGAATGTAAGAGCGGTGACATCATTACCATTGGTGATCATTATGAACTGGCTCTGATTTTGGTCGATGCCAGCAGTTTTGGTTTATCGGTATCTGAGGAATTCCTCACGGTAGATGAACCCGCCGCAAAGAGCTCACAGCCTGGTGGAGCAGCAAGCTCTCCTTATGGAAGAAGCCAGAGGCCAAAAGACGGAACTGTAGGGTTTGAACCGGAAGGTTCTGACAACAATGGTGGAACTATCGCCATGTAAACATGCAGAAACTTCACACTGACCATACGCCATACTGCACAGGTTTTGCAGAATCCATGATTGGAGGACGTGCAGAGAATCAGGACTCTTACGGATTCAGTGAGACTCCGAGAGGTCTTCTTGTGACAGTATGCGATGGTATGGGTGGAGGTCCTGGGGGCAAGACAGCATCCACGATAGCTGCAGAAGAAATACTGGCAGAAATATATGATGCCGATAAAGACGTTCCATCAACAGATGTTATCTCAAAAGCTGTACAAAGAGCTAATCAGGCTATTATCGCAGAAGCAGACAGAGTTCCGGAATTAAAGGGAATGGGGTCAACAACAACGATTCTGCTCATTTCAGAAGAGTCTGCTTTTGTCGCTCATGTGGGAGACAGTAGAGTATACCAGATTAGGGGTAAGAAAAAGATTTTCCGTACATTCGACCACTCTATGGTCTTCGAGCTCGTTAAGCGGAAAACAATAACAGAAGAGCAGGCACGTCTTTCAGAACAATCAAATGTAATCACCAGAGCATTAGGTATCGCTCCAGATGTTGAAGTCGACATCGCCGAACTTCCCTATAAGAAAGGTGACCGTTTTGTACTCTGCTCAGATGGAATTCATGGGATGCTACCAGAAAAGGATCTTTTGAAGTTGTTTTCCAACAAGAAGTCGGACTTGGATAATCTGGTTGAGGATATCGCCTCTCAGATTGATCAGCTCGGGCAGGAAAATGGTGGTGGACATGACAATCTGACGATAGCTATTATAGAAACTAACATTGATTCAATTCTAAAGCCAAGAAAGTGTAAGTTATATGAAAGTATATTCAATTGGAAGAGAACATGGCTGCGACATAGAGATTGACGATAATAGTGATGTCATCAGTCGCAGACACGCAACCCTGAAAGTATCTTCATCAGGGAGCATGACCATTACGGATATTAGCCAAAATGGTACATATGTGAATGGTATTAAAATAAGTTCAAATGTAGAAGTGCCTGTAACCCGTAATGACAGCATTTCCTTCGCTCATGTATATACGCTCGACTGGAATATGATACCCAATCCGAGGGCTGCCATAATACGCTATGCTATTGCTGGTATTCTGGCTGTTGCTCTCATTGTCTGTGGTATATATGGCTATAAATCTTTCTCTGGCGGAAAGACACCTGCTACACAACCACCAATACCAATGGCTGTTGACAGTCTGTCTCAGGATGCGAATGCTGCTCCCGACTCTGTCAATACCCAACAGCCTAACGACTCTATTGCCAACGACTCTTTGAAAGATCAAAAAGAGAATGCGAAGAAAAAGGTGGTAAAGAAGAAGGATTCTGCCAAGAAGGACAGTCCTAAGAAGGAGCCAGAACCTGAGAAAAAGGAAGAAGCAGCTCAGAAAAAACGTTTTCATTAATTTTTAAAACCTAAAAACAGAGAAGATATGAGACTATTAAAAATAGGAAGAGATGCCAGTTGTGATATAGTATTACATAGCGACAGAGTCAGTTCTTTCCATGCGGAGATAACTCTGACCAATAGTGGTGATATCCTGCTAGAAGATAAGGGTAGTAGTAATGGTACGTATATTATGAATCAGGCTATTGCCCCTGGTAAGCCTGTTACTATCCGACGTGGTGATCCGGTTAAGCTGGCAGATGTAGATCTCCCATGGGACAGAGTTCCCATGCCGGAGGATAATTCTGCTTATAAGGCAGTATATGGCATAGGTTCACACACCAACAACGACATCAAGATCAGTGGTGGCACTGTAAGCCGATACCACGCAACGATTAAGGTTGGAAAAGATAATAAGGTATATATCATTGACCATAGTAAGAATGGCACAACCGTAGACGGGAGAAAGATACAGTCGAATGTTCCTGTTCAGATTAAGAAAAACAATGTTATTGTCTGTGGAGGCGTACCTCTGAATCTTGCAAACTCGCCCGTCAAGTGGCCTGCTTTTGAGTGGAAGAAGATTGCCATTGCTGCTGCTTGCGTTTTATTGCTTTGCGGTGTAGGATCTGCTATCTACGATATGGCTGGTGAAGGTGGCCAAAAAGAATATGATGACGGAGAGCTTTATGCCATGTACAACAATGCCGTCGTATACTTAGAAGCTACATACCATTTCAGAGTGACAGGTATACCCAAGGAAAAGTTGGCAGAATACGGAATGGATTCAGACTTCTATGTGGACGGAAATGGAACGATTATACCTGTCGAGGCTGCAAATATCAAGCCTACCTACTCAGGCACAGGATTCTTCGTATCAAAAGATGGCATGATAATCACAAACCTGCACATGGTGAAACCTTGGCTGTACAGCAATATTCAGGAACAAGCACAAGAGCTATACAAACGAAAGTTCGCTGCGATACTGGCAGCAAGAAACGCTATGACTAACAATGTGTACAGTGCACAGACAGGTGATGATGCTTACATAACACAGATTAAGATAGAAGGAGTGCTTGATGGTCTTGTCTTTGTTCCACAAGGTAAATATTACTCAATATCCAACGCTACATATTGCAGAGTATTATCAGCAGGGAACGACCCATCCGAGGATGACGTTGCATTGATTCAGAGTGACAGGGCCGAGGTTCCTGCAGGCAGCCGCTATTTGAACCTGGCCGACTCTATGGATATGTCAAATGAGACACTGAAAGTTGGACAGCACGTCTATACCATAGGATTCCCTGAAGGTCAGAACTCACTGTTACAGAAATCAAACAACGAGAAGGGTATACAAGTAATAGCGCAGGGCGGTAGTATTATACAACAAGACTCTGAGATTGAATTTGGCTATAATGCGCCTACATCGGGAGGTGCAAGCGGTTCACCTGTCTTCAATAAGTATGGCATGCTTATAGGAGTTCATCATGCAGGCCTTAGCAAGGTGTCAACACAAGGATACAACTACGCTGTGAAGGCTAAATACATTTATAACATTATTAACAGCCCTCATAGGGTTAAGTAATCATCAAGATGGGAAAAAGATTATTATCAGCTGCAATAATCGCCTCGTTCTTTATTTCTGTAAGCGCTATCACCGTTCAGAAAGTTACCCTTAAGAACGGCTCTGTGCTCAACGGCTATATCCAACAGCAGGACGGTATAGACAAGATGACATTCCATACGGACAATGCTGTCATCTGGGTCAGCAAAGACCTTGTATCTGTGACATCTAACCAAGTAGCCGAAAACCTGCTTCCTGACGCCTGGAAAGAATGGGCAAAGAAGAATGATGCACTTGAAAGTACAGATCAGGGCAGTTTTGTTGAGATGAACGATATCAAGTATCTGCCAGGAGCCAACCTTGGCGATTCTGTTGTAAAGCAAGTAAAGGTATTGGAATATGGTGTCTACGTAAAATATCTGGAGCTCTCACCAAATTCATACGTCATATCCTGGAAGGACATTGAGTCTATCAAGGCCGATCGTCGCCCTAAGAACCAACTTTCCGGCATCAACAGAATCTATCAGCTGCGCAATGGCAAAAAGTATGAAGGACAGTATGCAGGAGAGTCTGACAACCAACTTAGTCTCTATCAGAAGAACGGTATTATGATGTCGTTCCTGCTTGACGATGTCGTTAATCAAAAGTATCAGCCAGCCAATCCGAATCAAAGCATCTTCGAACAGTCTGAACTTATAGATATCATCAAGACAACCGACGATGAGTCTATCCGAGGTATTATCATCGAAATAGATTATTCCAACAACTCCGACAGTAAGAATTACCTGCTTGTCAATATGGAGTCAAATATAGTTCAGAAGATTAAACTTTCCGATGTAAAGGAACTGAGCAAGGAAGACAACCCGAAATATAATCCTATATATAAATAAGGAGAAGAAATGGCTTTTGTAAGAATACAAGGAGAAGAAGAGAGGAAGATGGGAGTCTACTATCAGGTAGACGATTCATCGGAACCTATAGGCGTAGGAGGCATGGGACAAGTGTTTGAAGGCATCCGTGTGGAAGAACGCACTGGTGTTACACGTCCCGTTGCCATCAAATTTATGTTTGATGACCTACCTGCCCAGGCGATAGATCGTGCAAGGAGGGAAGCTTCCATCCAACTCCGTAACGATAATCTTGTAGAGATGCTGGGGTTTATCGAAATCCATGAACGACAACCCAATGGCGAGATTGTGAAGCACTTTCATGTAGTCAGCGAACTTCTCAATGGTGTTTCTCTCAGCGACCTGATGGCAGGCAAAACGACAGACCGCAATGGAAATGTCATTCCATTCGCTGCACAATTACTTCAATACTACAGAAATGATTCGGAGCATTTTGCAAAGATAGTAGTAATTAATATCCTTTCTGGTCTGATGGCACTACATGATGCTGGATATATCCATCGTGACATTGACCCCTCTAATATCATGGTTACGAGTGATGGCCACATCAAACTCATTGACTTTGGTATCGCCAAACAAATGAGAACACTGACAACGAGCGACAAATCACTAACGGTTGCAGGGAAATTTATGGGCAAGCCAGAATACGCTGCCCCAGAACTGGCCCTGGGAGATATCCAACACCAGAATCAGACTACAGATATTTATGCAATGGGTATTCTGCTGTATCAGTGTATTGTAGGACATACACCATTTGAGGGCGCACGTCATGAGATTCTCGATATGCAACTGACAGCAAAAATGCCATTGGATGTAATCAGAAACAAGGAGTTGAGAGCCATTATAGCTAAGGCCTGCGAAAAAATCCAAGACAAGAGGTTCCAATCTTCTGCAGAAATGAGAGTGGCACTGGAGAACCCTCAAAGCATGAATACAGGTTTGCCGAAAAATATGATGATTATGATAGCATCTGCTGCTGCCGTAGTCATATTGCTTTTGGGAGGTATTCTGCTTAGTTTGCTTAATAAAGAGCCGAAAGAGCCTGTTATTCAAGAAATCACAAATACATCATCACTGGGACAATCCACTTCACAACCCCTTCCAGAGCAGCCAACTGCTGGGCAGAATTCTGCCGACCTTACAGCATCCATCAACGACCTTATGGAAAAAGCTGACCAAGACGCAAAATACGGTAGTAACAGTGAGAACGACAATTATGAAAATTCTCTTATGAGTGCATATCGTAATTATGAGGAAATAGAGAATCTTATTAGCAACGATTCCAGATATACAACCCAATTATCTGATGTAACTACAAAGAAAAAGAAGGTATGGTCTGCTATTGAGAATGCCCTTAAGGTGATTACCCAACAGGCAAGAGAACTTGAAGACCTTGACAGGTCTGATCTCTCTATTACATATAGAGAACGTCAACATGCTTTAGAAGAATTTATCAACTCAAATAAAAAATATTAAGATGAAAAAATATAGAAGACTGCTTTTTACTCTGTTAATATGCTGCTTGTCTGTAAGCCTGTATGCACAAAGTAATGCTGACAAAGAGTATGCACAAGGAGTGCAGCTAATGAAAACAATGACTGTTGCAAAACAAAATGAGGCAATCAAGAAGTTTAGTGCTGCAAAAATTATGTATAACACTGCAGAAAATAAGAAAAAGTGTAATAACATGATTGCCAAATGTAAAAAGAATATTTTTGAGATTGAACCTCCCAAACCTCCAATTTTTAATCCTGATCAAGATTCAATTTATATTCCTGATCCGGTTCTAGATTCATATGATTTCCCTCAATTGGAGCAAGAATTTATACAGCAGGCTTATGAGATTGGATATCAGGCAAGAGTATCGTGGTATTCTGACAATTCATCCATTGTGGCATTGATGCATGTTAGCAACGAATATGGGTCATATTTCAGCATTACAGAGTTTGAGAACACCGGGCAGACGGATTATATGCTAACGTATCAGGGACAAAATTCCTGGGGTAACCACTCTTTTTACGTTAATCAGTTGAATACTTCTTTTTTGTTGTCTGCCGACGAATCTTATATCATGGTGGGTAACAAGAAAGCACAACGAGTCACAGCCCAACAGTGTAATATAATTGCCAAGAATTTCAGAAGATAACAACAATAATAAAACATAAACATGATTCAAAAATATAGATTTTTGCTTTTTCTCTTCATGATATGCCTCTCAATAGAGAGCCATGCACAGACAGATGCTGATTCAGAGTACAAGAAAGGCATTGAACTTCAAAAGAAAAAGACTGTTTCTAGTCAGAATGAGGCAATAGCTAGATTTGAGGCAGCAAGGACGTTATACGTTTCAAAAGAGAACAAAAAGATGTGTGACAAGCAAATTGCTGTATGTCGTCGTAACATCTCGAAGATCAACAATCCTGTTCCTAAACCCATCATTAACAGCGATTCTACTAAGAAACATGATCCACAACCAAAACCCGATGTGCAGCAAGTCAAATTGGAACTATCAACTGACCAACTGGAATTTAAGGGTAAACCCAAAGGCCAACAAAGTGTAAGAGTTATCTGCAACTATGATGACTGGAGCATTGAGTCGACTCCAGAATGGGTCGGCGTATACCCCAGTCTAACGAAAGACCGCATCTCCGTGGAAGCAGAGAAGAATACTACAGGAGAGAGTCGGTCTGGCATTGTTGTCATCAAGTGCAAGAACAAAACTGTCAACCTCATTATACATCAGAAGAAACTCGGTTTCTTTGGAAAAATTCAAGATGACTTCAATAATTCCATCAAGAAATGATAATATGACTAAAAGTTTTATTTCACCTATCACCGTTGCAAAATTCTTGCTATATTTATTGATGGTACTATCCTCAATTAGTGCAGAAGGACAGATTAACGCCCTGCCCCAAAAACATATAGCTAAGGAGGGGTTCAAGAATTACAACGAATATGGAATCATCCAAATCGGTAGTGAATTTTTCAAACTCTACGTAGATATCGAACTTCCAACAAAATACCCGGAATTAGATTATAAAATCAGGGAAGTCATGTTTGGCAATCCTTCCATCAAACCAAGCGATGGTGTAAATGGCTTCTTAGTGAAGGCTGGCGGGAAAAGGCATAAAGGCAACAAGAAGGTGATAGGTAGGATCCCATTTACTGGCATTTGCACTTCCTATAACGAAAAGTTCTTTACTTACGAGATTTCATATACAACAGTGAATGACAGTGGAGAACTTGAAGCTTTCCGGCATACTTACATCTATAATCTTGTAGATGGAAAGTTGATGGATTGTAAAAACATATTCACGGAAAATGTTGGAAAGAGAATCTGTGATACCCTGAACTTCTGTAATTCATTATGTGAAATAAAAAATGATATTTTGACTCTGATTTCTACAGAAAACGGGAAAAAGATAACGATTGAAATAGCCATCAACAGGAATTTATTTAGTGAGTCTTTTCAAAATATGATGGATTGGGACAATCTTCTTGCCATCCATAATATTAAGAATAGTGAGGAAGGAAAGAAAGGGGTTGAGAAGTTTCTGGCCTACAAAGATTACAAGAAGTTGACTCCACATATCTATAAAATCAACGATGAATATTATGTCAGCCAGAACAACAAGAAGATAGCGGAACTTACTGAAGACGAAATCAAAAAATTGCCCAAAGAAGTTAGAGAAGACATAGCGACTTTACAGGAAATTGCAGCTGACAGCAAATCAATATGCATGGATCCTGACACCCAGCCAATGTTTAATTTTAAAGACGAGAATAATTTCACTGGCTATCTGGTCAAACGGATGAACAACAATTATAAAGCCTTGAACCTACTTAATAACACAAGAACATCAAATATAGACCTCACAATCCAATTCATAGTTGAACCAGATGGCACAACTAAAGCACCTGTGATGTGCGACATGGGCAATGAGAGCTCATTACCCTTCGTAGCTCCAATACTCAAGCAGATTAGAAAATCTGACAAATGGACTCCTGCAAAGAAAAATGGGCAAAATGTAAGATCTATAGTTAAATATCGCTTTAATCTTTCAAGACATTCAAGCAGATAACCTATAGTTTTACATAGATCATTGGTTCCGATTTCTCCGATATTTCCTAACTAAATAGAAACAGAGACCCAAGGCAGCCAAGACAACGATGACAGTGCATAAGACATCATCAGGTATTCCAAAAGTATCTGATGGGATTGGTGCAACGTCGGCTAATTGCTGATTTGCTCCAGGCACATTGAATGTTGAGGCAACAGTATCGGCAGTTGCCGAGTCTGAAGGAGCAGAAACAGTATCACGAACAACGGGTTTGATAACACGAGCAGTATCTTTAATTCTGCGAGGATCTAAAATAATGTCTAATAATAACATAATCGATAATTTTTTAATTGGTTTATATTCTAATTGCTTTGAAAATATACTATTAGGAGTTCCACCAGCACACCTATCAGGAAGCTAATAGAGTTACACAGCGAACTGTATATGAATGCCCGGGAGAGGTTGCGGAGGAGAAGAAAGTAGCATAATGCTTCGACAACAACAACAATAAGCTCACCAAAAACAACAGTCAGCACACTGTTGTCGATGTAAATAACATAAATATTCAGAGGGATATTGGTGAGAATATTGATGACGACAGACGAGCCAAGCACCACCATACTCCGTTCACCTAAGAGCAACAATACTACGATTTCTATCAGAATCGTTAATATGAGGGCAAGGAGCAGCGTGGAAATCACCATAGGACATCGACAGCTAATAAGTAACCAGGAATAAGCGCAGCTGCAAGCAATCCAAAAGCCAGTCCTTCATGTCTGGGCAGCACCAGATTAGCAAGATATAATGTCAGTGGCATAGTGCAATTGACTGCAAACAGGCCCAGAAGAAGCACAGTCAGCCCCTGACTTCTGAATACAAAGCATACCACTGTCAGTAATACCACAAATACCAGCATCCTAGCGATTCCCATATACCGTACGAGCCATCCGCCAGCCATCTTACCAAGCATGGAAAGGAATCCAATAAGAAGTATCAGGCAAGCACTCTTCGGAACACCTCCAGTGAAAGCCTCACCCAAATGCGACCTTAACATCACAGCAAGCATTAATGCCAGCAAGGACAGACAGACAAACATCCTGCTAAATCGATGTTCTGACATCTTATCAGTTGTCATTGCATTAGCTGACCTGAAATCAAGATTCAGATAAACTATCGATAACAGGCAGATAGAAATCAGGAACACATAGATTAACGGCCATGAGAAGAAAACGATGCCAAGGGATAATCCAAAGGCACCTGTTGACACAAAAGTTCCAAGAGCACGGATGTCGTTGCCAGATTTGACTGCGACTTGTTTTCCTCCCCAGACATGAAACAGCGAGTTGCCTGTTCCCAGAAGAATAGCCACAATCATCATGCCATAAGTCGATAGCCTTAAGTTTACAACTATTGACGTTGCCAGGCAAGCCATCGTCAGCAACAGGACAGACTCCAACAACAGCCAGTGTTTTCGTTCAATCCTGTCAGCCATGATTCCTGTCAGTGGTTGCGTCAGGAAAGCCAATATATTATAGGTAAGGAAGATGCCAACAAGATGGGATGAAGAAAAAGCCGATGCCACCATATAAAGACAGCAGACACACAGCCCGTCGACCAGCAAATGTAACAAGGAACATATAATGGTCATCTGCAACGCTTTGAAAAAAGCCGGAAGTTTTCGCTTCCGGCTTATTGTATTTTAAAACTTATCAATTCTTGCTATCAGCCTCTGCCTGCTTTGTCTCAGGAGCATTCTCGCCGTAGTAGTTGTAATAAGCGTTGTAGCGGTTGTAGCCCCAGTTGCTCTGCATACGGTCCGGGTCGAGTTCCTTAGCCTTGTCGAAGTACTTGATGGCCTCCTTGTAGAGTTCCTTCTTCTTGGCTGCATCCTCTGTATCCTGGGCGAATACGCTGTAGGCAGTACCAGTGTAGGTAGCGATAACAGCATTGTCGGGCTTAACCTCGAATGCCTTCCTCAGATACTCAATAGCCTCAGAAGCCTTCTGAGCAGTGAGAAGTGCCAGACCCTTGTCGGCAAGAGCTACGAAGTTTGTCGGATCAGCAGCGAGAACGCTGTCGAGCAACTTGTTGGCCTCGTCAGCCTGGCCAAGTCCGAGGTATGTGTTGTAGAGCTTCTCCATGATACCGTTGGTCTTGTGCTCAGCATAAAGTGCCTTCAGCTTCTCAGCATACTGCAGAGTGTCAGCCTTGGTCTTCAGGTCATTGCCGAGGATCTCGAGCTTCAGATTGAGGGCATTCTCATACTCTGCAGAGTCCTTCATTGCAATCTCTGCGAGTTCGAGAGCCTTTGCCATATCCTTGTCCTGATATGCGAAGATGGCAGAGAAACGGGCAACCTGTCCGAAGAAAGGAGCCTGAGAAGCACGGTCGCACTCCTTGAAGAGAGGAGCAGCGTCGCTCTCTACGAATGCCTGCCAGTACTTACGGGCAGCAGCCTGATCCTTTGCAGTGAGAGCATCCTGACCTGCGTTAACGAGCTGGTTACGGGGAGCCACCCACAGACGCTGAGCGTTCTTGGAAGCAAACTTCGGAGCCACCTTACCCTTCTCGTTTGGCATCTGGTCGTACTTGTCGCACTCGATACCATTCAAAATAGCATTGAGGGCTGACTCTGACATTGCAGCATTGTCAACAGGCTTCTCTTCCTTACCCATCTGCTTTGCCAGCTGGTTCTCAGTAACGATAGTGCTCTGCTTGTTGAAATCATCGAGAGCCAGCTCAACGAGCATGTTGTAGGCAGCAGCCTTCTCCTGAGCGTTAGCAAACTGACCAACAGAGTTTTTAACAAGTGTCTCTGCCTCTGCATAGCCCAGACCCTTGATAGCCTTCTTAAACGCCTTAAAGGCATCGCTGTCACCGGCAAATGCTGTAGCGCTTGCTACAAACATCATTGCCATCATCATTAATTTTTTCATAAGCCTAAAAAAATTTGGTTATAAATGTTATTATAAATTGTGATTACTCATTATCCGGAGTTTCGATTTGCGGGGTATCGTTAGCCAGGGGCTCCTCATCGACAATCTGTGCCTCCTCTGCATTATCATCAGCATCATCGGAGTGCATCACCTTACATACGCTGGCGATGGTATCATTCTTCTTGGTGAGGTTGATGAGACGCACACCCTGAGTGGCACGACCCATGACACGCACATCGGCCACCTTCAGACGGATAAGGATACCGCTCTTGTTGATGATCATCAGGTCGTTCTCGTCAGTAACCACCTTGATGGCTACCAGACGACCTGTCTTCTCGGTTACAGCGAGGGTCTTAACACCTTTTGCACCACGGGCTGTCTTACGATAGTCTTCTACCTCAGAGCGCTTGCCGTAGCCATTCTCGCTGACTACCATGATGGTCTCCGTCTGAGGATCGTTTACACATACCATGCCTACAACCTCATCATCGCCACCGTCGACACGCATACCGATAACACCAGTAGCCACACGCCCCATGGTACGGACATCACTCTCGTCGAAGCGTACGGCACGTCCGTTGCGGTTGGCGAGCAGCAGCTCGTTATGGCCGTTGGTAAGACGAACGCCTACCACCTCGTCGCCCTCGTTGATATTGATGGCGATGACACCGGCGGCACGTACGTTCTTATATGCGTCGAGACGGGTCTTCTTGATGATACCCTGCTTGGTGGCGAATACTACATAGTGAGACTGCAAGAACTCCTCATCATTGAAGTTCTTGATACGCAGAACGGCATTGATAGAGTCATCAGGCTCAATGTTCAGCATATTCTGGATGGCACGGCCCTTGGAGTTCTTGTCGCCCTCAGGTATCTCGTAGCACTTCTGCCAGTAGCAGCGACCCTTCTGGGTGAAGAAGAGCAGCGTGTTGTGCATCGTGGCAGGATAGATATACTCTGTGAAGTCGTTGTCGCGATGACGAGCAGCCTTGGCACCGACGCCTCCCCTGCCCTGCTCATGGAAGTCGGCAAGCGGAGTACGCTTGATATATCCCATGTGAGAGATGGTGATAACCACTGGATCGTCGGGATAGAAGTCTTCTGCATTGAACTCGTGGTCGAATGGAATGATCTCCGTACGACGCTCGTCGCCATACTTCTCCTTCACCTCCTGCAGATCCTGCTTCATCACCTCCTTACAACGCTCTGGGTTGTCGAGGATCTCCTGCAACTCTGCGATGAGCTTCTGCAGGTCGTCGAACTCCTGGTGGAGCTGGTCTACACGCAGACCTGTCAACTGAGCCAGTCGCATGTCGACAATAGCCTTCGACTGGAGCTCATCCAACTCGAAGCGAGCCTCCAGATTACGCTGGGCGTCGGTCGGAGTCTTGCTGTTTCTAATAATGTGTACCACCTCGTCAATATTGTTTACGGCAATAATCAATCCCTCGAGGATATGAGCACGCTCCTGAGCCTTGCGAAGGTCGTACTTGGTACGACGGATGGTAACATCATGACGATGCTCAACGAAATACTTAACACACTCCTTCAGGCTGAGCAAACGTGGACGTCCCTTAACCAGAGCGATATTGTTTACAGAGAATGAACTCTGCAGAGCTGTCATCTTGAAGAGCTTGTTGAGAAGCACGTTGGCATTAGCATCACGCTTGCAGTCGACAACGATACGCATACCCTGACGACCTGACTCATCATTGACATTTGCCACACCCTCAATCTTATGCTGGTTGGCCAGGTCGGCAATATATGCCACGAGGTCGGCCTTGTTTACTCCGTAAGGAATCTCTGTCACTACAATCTTGTCGTGGGTCTCACCACTCTCGATCTCTGCCTTGGCGCGCATCACGATACGGCCACGACCAGTCTCGTAGGCATCTCTTACGCCCTGAAGACCATAGATATATGCTCCTGTCGGGAAGTCAGGACCGGGGATATACTGCATCAGTCCGTCAGTGTCGATGTCGGGATTGTCGATATATGCACAGCAACCGTCGATAACCTCACCCAGGTTGTGGGTAGGCATGTTGGTGGCCATACCTACTGCAATACCATTACCACCGTTAACCAGCAGGTTAGGAATCTTGGTAGGCATAACTGTAGGCTCAACGAGAGAGTCGTCGAAGTTGTTGGTCATGTCAACAGTCTCCTTCTCGAGGTCGTCCATGATGTGCTCTCCCATCTTTGAGAGTCGGCACTCAGTATAACGCATGGCCGCTGGAGAGTCACCGTCTACAGAGCCGAAGTTACCCTGACCGTCAACCAGTGTGTAACGCATGTTCCAGTCCTGAGCCATACGGACGAGGGCTCCATATACAGAAGAGTCGCCATGAGGGTGATACTTACCAAGCACCTCACCTACTACACGTGCACATTTCTTATATGGCTGGGTTGATACGTTGTTGATGTTCATCATTCCGTAGAGGATACGGCGATGAACGGGCTTGAAGCCGTCGCGAACATCAGGGAGGGCACGTGCCACAATGACTGACATAGAGTAGTCGATGTAGCTCGATTTCATCTCTTCCTCGATGTTGATCTTAATAATTCTGTCGTTGTCGAATGTCTGATCCATCTCTTATTTTTTTACCTTTTTACTTCTTTACTTTTTCAAGATTTCGCGTTTAAGGCACTTTTTAAGCCCGCTGACGCGTTTTTAACCGTGCAAAGGTAGTTATTTTTTCTGTTCCCACCAAACCTTTTAAGTATATTTAGCGGAAAGTTTTCGCATTATTTGGCACGATGTTTGCAAGAAATATTGTAACTTTGCCCCCAAAGAGGGGTAAAATAGAAATTTTAAGAAGTATAATAATAAGGTAATAAATATAATAATGTCCAGTCAGTTTTCACCCAAAGTATCTGAAATACTGTCATACTCTCGTGAGGAAGCCGCCCGTCTGGCAAGCAGGTCAGTAGGGCCGGAACACCTGTTGCTTGGCCTGCTGAGGATGAAGGACGGTATGGTGATTGACACCTTCAACCGTCTGAACCTCAATCTTCAGAACATAAAGACCGAACTTGAGAACAGAGTAAGGGAGGATGAGCTTGGTATGCCGATATACACTCATGAACTGGTGCTCAATGAGAAAGCCAGCAACATCCTAAAATTGGCTGTGCTTGAGGCACGTATGGACAGATCGACAAACGTTAAGGAACAGCACCTGCTGTTGGCCATCCTCCACGATGCTGCCAACAACGGTGCGAAGCAAGTGTTAGAATTAAATAATATGAACTACGAAGATACAATGACGATACTGCGTGCCCCACAGAAGACGGGCGGTATCACCAACGGCATCGGTCTTCCTGACGAAGACGAGGAGGAATTCGAGGATACCACCAACCCTTCCGCTAAGTCTTCTAACTCATCGAAGTCAGGAGCGACGACTACAGCCCAGAAGAAAGAGAACTCGAAGACCCCTGTGCTCGACACCTTCGGCACCGACCTCACTCAGGCTGCCCTCGACGGAAAGCTCGACCCATGTGTAGGCCGTGAGAAGGAGATACAGAGAGTGATAGAGATACTGGGTCGCAGAAAAAAGAATAATCCTATACTGATAGGTGAGCCAGGTGTCGGCAAGAGTGCTATTGTAGAGGGCCTTGCCCAACAGATAGCCAACCACCAAACCTCGCCCATGCTCTTCGGCAAGCGTATCTACACCCTCGACATGACGGGAGTAGTGGCAGGAACGAAGTATCGTGGACAGTTTGAGGAGCGCCTGAAGGCACTGATGAAGGAGATAGAGGCTAATCCAGACGTGATAGTCTTTATCGACGAGATACACACCATCATAGGAGCCGGATCTACACCCGGTTCGATGGATGCTGCTAACATTATGAAACCGGCATTGGCTCGTGGAACAATACAATGCATCGGAGCCACGACACTCGACGAATACCGTAACTCGATAGAGAAAGACGGAGCCTTGGAGCGTCGTTTCCAGAAAGTTCAGGTGGAACCTACCACTTTCGAGGAGACACTCCAGATACTGCGTAACATCAAGGACCGCTACGAGCATCACCATCATGTGACATATACCGACGAGGCACTTGTGGCATGTGTCAAATTGACAGACCGATATGTCACAGACCGTTTTATGCCTGACAAGGCCATCGACGCCCTCGACGAGACAGGCTCACGAGTACACCTCTCTCACGCTCAGATTCCACCAGAGATAGTTGAGATAGAGAAGGAGATTGCAGAGGTGAAGGAGCAGAAGAATGCAGCTGTGAAGGATCAGAACTTCGAGTTGGCAGCTGGCTATCGCGATCGTCAGACGAAGCTGGAGAGCAGCCTTAAGGCCCTCAATGAGAAGTGGCAGAACGGTGAAGGCGAGGAGCGTCAGATGGTAGATGCTGAGCAGGTGGCTGATGTGGTATCGATGATGACGGGAGTACCTGTGCAGCGTATGGCTGAACAGGAGGGAATCCGTCTGAAGGGTATGTCGCAGGAGCTGAAAGGCTCTGTGATAGGCCAAGACAAGGCTATCGACAAGATGGTACGTGCCATACAGAGAAACCGTGTTGGCCTGAAGGAGCCGAACCATCCTATAGGAGTGTTTATGTTCTTAGGTCCTACGGGTGTGGGAAAGACTTACCTCGCCAAGAAACTGGCAGAGTTTATGTTCGGCAGCAGCGATGCGCTGATACGTGTCGACATGAGCGAATATACGGAGAGTTTCAATACATCGCGACTCATCGGAGCACCTCCGGGATATGTAGGATACGAGGAGGGAGGACAGTTGACAGAGCGTGTACGTCGTCACCCCTACTCTATCGTTCTGCTCGACGAGATAGAGAAGGCTCATCCGAACGTGTTCAACCTCCTGCTGCAGGTATTGGACGAAGGACGTCTTACCGATGGCAACGGACGTTTCGTGGACTTCCGTAATACGGTAATCATCATGACATCGAACGCTGGAACACGTCAGCTGAAGGATTTCGGAAGAGGCGTTGGCTTCAACTCTGCCTCAGGAACGGGTCTTGCACTCAACGAACAGGATAAGGAACATGCACGCAGCATCGTGCAGAAGGCACTGTCGAAACAGTTCTCGCCAGAGTTCCTTAACCGTCTGGATGAGATCATCACCTTCGACCAGCTTGACCTTGAGGCCATCAAACAGATTATCGACATCGAGCTAAGAGGTCTCTATAAGCGCATCGAGCAGATAGGCTATAGCATCAACCTCTCTGAGGAAGCGAAGGAGTTTGTTGCCAAGAAGGGCTACGACGTACAATTCGGTGCCCGCCCATTAAAGCGTGCCATACAGAATTATATCGAGGATGGTATCAGTGACCTGATAGTGAATGGCGACCTTACGCCTGGAGCCACCATCCATATCACTCTCCATGAGAATAAAAATGAGTTAGCGTTCAGCTAACTCATTTTTTTATAGTTTATCACATTCGCTTATCCAGAGGGCGGAGGATGCATCGCTCGGCATGCGCCAGTCGCCACGGGGCGAGAGACTTACGGAACCAACCTTTGGCCCATCAGGCAGACATGAGCGTTTGAACTGCTGGGTAAAGAAACGGCGACAGAACGTCTTAAGCCACTTCTTTATCGTCTCGTCATCGTATACATCCTTGAACGCCTTCTCAGCCATGATGTAGATCTTTGCCGGTCCGAAGCCATAACGCAGGAAATAGTAGATGAAGAAATCATGCAACTCGTACGGGCCCACGAGATCCTCTGTCTTCTGTTTGATACGTCCCTGTTCGTCAGCAGGAATAAGCTCTGGAGAGATAGGAGTATCAACGATGTCGAGCAATGTATCTGTAGCCATCTCTCCTGCAACGTAACTAACGAGATATCTAATGAGTGTCTTTGGCACTCCGGCATTGACACCATACATCGACATGTGGTCGCCATTATACGTAGCCCATCCAAGAGCAAGCTCTGAGAGGTCGCCTGTACCTACCACGATACCATTCACCTGGTTAGCCACATCCATAAGAATCTGAGTGCGCTCACGAGCCTGAGAGTTCTCGTAGGTGATATCGTGCTGTTTCATGTCATGGCCGATATCCTCGAAATGCTGGGTGACGGCCTTGGCGATGCTTATCTCACGGATGGTGACGCCAAGAGTCTGCATGAGTTTGATGGCATTGTTATACGTACGGTCGGTAGTACCGAATCCAGGCATCGTGACTCCGATGATTCCCTTACGGTCGAGTCCCAGCTTATCGAAAGCCTTGACAGTAACGAGAAGAGCAAGGGTAGAGTCGAGACCTCCGCTGATACCTATCACAGCCGTCTGGGCATTGATATGATAGAGTCGTTTTGCGAGGCCTGCCACCTGAATATTCAGTATCTCCTCACATCGGGTCTGCATATCACCGCTTTTTGGAATAAAGGGATGAGCATCGATATCACGTATAAGTACGAATTCCTTCGGGGTAACAGCCTTGGCAGGGATATTCAACGCATGAGCACCTCGCTGGGCATTGATGAAAGTGGTGTTCTGACGACGCTCAGTACGGAGTTTCTCTATGTCTATCTGTCCAATCTGTATCTGTGGCTGGAAAGAGAAGCGCTCACCCTCGACAAGGATTTTTCCATTCTCGAAGATCATCGCATTACCACCATATACCACATCCTGTGTAGACTCTCCGAAACCACAGCTGGCATATACATATCCGCTAATGGTACGTGCACTCTGCTGAGCAAGCAAGCCGCGCAGATAGTCATGCTTGCCAATAAGCTCATCGCTGGCAGAGAGATTAAAGATGATGTCGGCACCAGCAAGGGAGAGATTATTACTTGGAGGAATGGGGGCCCATACATCCTCGCATATCTCAACACCGAACTTCACCCCATCGCATGTGGTAAAGAGTATCGGCTCAGAACTGACATGAACTGGACTGCCTGCAAGATAGATATCTGTAGGATTAAGATCCTGGGCAGAGGCAAACCAGCGTTTCTCATAGAACTCTCCGTAATTGGGGAGATAAGTCTTTGGTACCACCCCAAGTATCTGTCCACGTTGGATTACCACTGCACAATTGTAGAGCAGGCTGTTTACGAGTACAGGCGCTCCGACGATAAGGATGGTATCGAGTTTGCGGGTGAAGTCGAGAAGCTGGAGAATACCCTCTTCTGACTTATCCAACAGCAACTGCTCTCTGAACAGATCCTGACAACTGTAACCCGTGATGCACAGTTCTGGAGTAACGAGTATCTCCACCCCCTTACCCTCTGCCTGAGCCATAAGGCTCTCTATCTGCATCACATTGTAATCGATGTCAGCTACCTTTATTGCAGGTACTGCTGCTGCGACATTGATAAATCCGTACTTCATAATCTAGTGGTTTTAGTCTTATGACGTTTATAATCTAACTTTCTGCACATCATTCTCTACGATGGTATAGATAAGTGCAGGCTGCTCGAAGAAATCATTCTCACGGAAAGTATGGACCTTATAGAACTTCACCGGGTCGATATTCACCAAGGCGTTTACCGTTGGCTTGAGAAGGAAATACTTGTCTTTCTTATATGCAATAATCTGCACACAGGCATGCTCTATCTCATTGAGGTTCTCGCGTCCGAACTCCTCGATAAACTCCTTTGTGTTAGGCTCTACCTCACCCATGGAACGTACCTGCCAGGAGTTGTTCTCAGCAACCATATAGACATAACGCATATAGTAGTTGGAGTCGTTGACGAAATACGACTCAAAGCGGGTCTGGGAGAGCTCCTTTACGTCCATCGGCACAAAGGCGAGGAATGCGCTGAGCTTATCACCACCCTTGCGCTCTTCTGGCTTTGCACGGAAGGTGACAGGACGATCGGCAGGCTCTGTCTCAACCTCATCCTTTGGGGCATTAGGCCGTTGGGAGCCACGTTGCTTTGCCTCTACCATGCGGGTGGTCTCATAACTCTCGTCGCCAACGACAACCACCTCACTGATCTTCATAGGCACATCGAATCCGTCCTCATCCTCTACAAGAACGATATCCTTTCCCTGAAAGCCGGAAACACGTCCGCCTCCTACCTCACTGAGGAATCTAACCTTATCTCCTATCTTCATATCTTATCTGTTTTTATGTTTCAAGAACCACTGATGAGTATACTGATACAACAACAGTGATGCAATAATAAGACCAAGTGAACACTCAAGCGTCAGAATATAATCCCCGTTGAACAGAACATATCCGATACCTATTCCGAATGCAATGCCACTCTCCCAACCCAGCATATAGGTAGACTGCGAGGTGCCTCGCTGACAATGGCGACTGAGCTTAATAAGGAAAAGCAGGAATCTAGAACCTATTATTCCAAGTCCCAGACCAATAAACATTGGAGCAATAAAACCTACTATTGCCTGACTGCGAGTAATCATCATCAGCAGTGCTACCCCCATAAGCACTAGTCCTGTCACCACCTCACTCTTCAGCTCTGCCTCACGGAATACGAATCTCTGCGAGAGGATGGCCATAAGGAATCCCACCATCATCATTGAATAGAACTGTATGGACAGTGACAGCGACAATAAAAGACCTGTGGCCAGTGTTATCAGGAAGAGGTTTATAAACAATATAAATCCCTGGGTAAGTAAGAACCTGTCGCAGCTGAAATGAGACACATTGTCTTCTGGAGCTCGGAATGGGAAATGCACCAGTAGGATGAGTATCACAGAAAGGACAGCACAGCCTCCTGAGGCCAACAATACTGCTGAGATACCATACAAAGGGTAAATCATCAATGCCGCCAAAGGCCCAAGAGACATGGCGAAACGAGAGAACCACGAGGCAGAATGATTCGCCTCAGTACGTTGGAACGACTCGCTGGTATCGATGATCAGAGTACTTGCGAGTACCATCTGGGCCAATCCGAAGAATGCCCCGAAGGCAACTCGTTGGACAAGCATCATGGAATAGGTGCACGTCTTGTTGTATTTATCCAGGTAATACAAGAATGCCAGACATGCCAGCATACCTAATATTGACCATACGCAAACCTGATTACGACGGAAACGTTGTACGAGATATGATGTCAATGCCCCAAAGAGGAAAAGTCCAACTCCGAAGACTCCCATCACAATTCCTATCTGCTCATTGTCTAACTCAACAGAATCCGCCAACCATAAAGGCAATATTGGTATAAGCATATAAACCGACATCGTAAGCAGCATGTTGGCTATCGCCATGCGCCAGAAGTCGTGATGCCATAAACGAATATGAACTGGGGTATTCTGAGAATTCATCTGTTTTGTGATTTATGGGATGTCAGAAGCGATTCCAGTGAATCAAACGAGACGTTCTGATAATCCTGAATCTGAATATCCGACAATGCCGATATGGCCTCTTGGGGATTTGTTGTAGTGAGACCTATTACTTTCATCTTTGCTGCCCGACCAGAGCGAAGACCATTGATGCTATCCTCGAACACAACACACTCATCTACCTGAGCACCAAAATGTTGTGCAGCCCTTAGATAACAATCAGGATCAGGCTTGCTGTATTCAAAATCCTCAGAGGTGAGGATAGCATCGAAGAGGGTTTTGAAATTGGGCTGATGACGATATACACTCTCCATCTTAGGCATATTGCTGCTTGTTACCACAGCCGTCTTTACCCCATGAGCATGCAGGTCGGCTATCAGAGCCTCGAAGCCCTCGATAAAATCGAAATGCATCTGTTGCTCGAAATCGTTCAAGCGATCTGTGATGACTGTCTGCTCCTTTTCTAATGGTCCACTGAACCACTGGTCATATATCTGTATCAGCGTCTGCCCCTTAATCTCATGCTCCAGTCCGGGATGCTCAGGATGGTATAATCTGCACTGGCCACCCCAGAACACAGTATACTGAGGTTCTGTGTCGAACACCACCCCGTCGAGATCAAATAGAGCCGCTTTCAGCTTGTAACTATTCATTATATCCAAAATTTGGGTGCAAAATTACAACTTTTTTGCGATTTATTTGCCTATTTCACGATTTTAGTGTATTTTTGCATGATATTTTAGCAAAAAAGCAGACTGATGATAAAGAAAATCACGTTTTGGGGATTATTTGCAATACTGATGACCGGTTGTGATTCAGTTGACGAGAACACTATTCTCTTTGACGAAGTCAGCGCAGACAAAGTAGTAAAACTTGTGAACGACGACAACTCGCCCACCTGTTCCGTTATTCTAAAGTTAGCCTATGCAACAGAGCAAAACGGCCATAAAGCAAGTGTCATCAACGAGATAATCCAAAAACGTCTGCTCAACATGCACGACCTCACGATGAAACAGGCAATAGACTCATTTGCAAATAATTACACTGAGTCGTACAGACAGAATTTCCTGCCTATATACAATCAGGATCGTTTGGATTCCACTAAACGTTCCTGGTACGAATACCATTACGTGATTACTAGTCAGACGCAGAAAGGCGGCAGGGGCACCACAGCGTATATCGCTACTATTGACTATTACGAAGGAGAGGCGCGCGGGGTAAATATGCAAGAAACGATTCTTTTTGACAATATTACAGGAAAGGAATTAACACTCAACGATATCTTCGTTGAAGGATACGAAACAGTTCTCACTCCTATCCTCCTCCAGTCATTAGAAGAAAAAGTGGGAGTTGCCAGCTTGAGCGAACTCCAAAACAAGGGATATCTGTTGAAGATGAAGATATTCCCCTCTAAGAATTTTATCCTTAACGACGAGACAATCACGTTTATTTACAATCCTCACGAGATTGCATCATACGATAAAGGCAGTATAGAACTGACTGTCGCTCTCAGCGCCCTAAAAAAAATCCTAAAAAAAGAATATCAGCAATGACAGACATCATTAGAAAATATTTCCCACAGATCACTGAAGAGCAGGACAAGCAGTTTGATGCTCTTGACGCACTGTATCGCGATTGGAATGCGAAGATAAACGTCATCTCCAGGAAAGACATCAACAATCTCTATGAACATCATGTGCTACACTCTCTGGCTATAGCAAAATGCATCCACTTCAGACCCGGCACAAAAGTTCTTGACTTCGGAACAGGTGGAGGTTTTCCTGGCATCCCACTGGCGATTCTTTTCCCTGAGACAGAATTCAAACTTATTGACGGAACGGGTAAGAAGATACGAGTTGCACAGGAGGTATGCAATGCCATCGGACTGAAGAACTGTCATCCGGAACATCTTCGAGGAGAAGAGGAAAAAGGGAAATACGACTTTATCGTCAGTCGTGCAGTAATGCCCTTGCCCGACCTCGTAAAAATCGTTAAGAAGAATATTGCGAAGGAACAGCGAAACGCCTTACCAAACGGCATACTCTGTCTAAAGGGTGGCAATCTTCAGGCAGAGACACATCCATTCCGAAATATCGTAGGACTCACAGACATCCACACTTTCTTCGAAGAAGAATGGTACAAGGAACAAAAATACGTCATCTATCTACCATTATAATAAATATGCTGAAAATCAAGCGATTCACATGCAATATGCTGTCCGAGAACTGCTATGTAGCAAGCGACGATAGCAAAGAAGCAGTAATTATCGATTGCGGAGCCCTTTACGATGATGAGACCACTGCAATCTTCAACTACATCGCCTCTGAAGGGCTCAAGCCTACCCACCTCCTCTGTACACACGGACATTTCGACCACTGCATGGGAAATGGTATGATATACACGAAATACGGTCTGATGCCTGAGGTGCATTCTGAAGACAAATATCTTCTGGACACCATGATAAGTCAGACGAAAGACCTCCTTGGAGTCAGCCTTCCCTTGGAAGTACCACCTATAGGCAAACTCCTTTCAGACAAGGACGTCATCACCTTTGGCAATCACTCACTAAAGACACTCCACACACCAGGTCACACCCCTGGAGGAGTAGTATTCTACTGTGAAAAAGAGAATGTGGCATTTAGTGGCGACACCCTGTTCCGTATGAGCATCGGAAGGACAGATTTCGAGAAAGGCTCGTATGCAGACATGATGAACTCACTGCAAAATGTATTGGCAAAGCTTCCTTCCGACACAAAAATTTGTCCCGGGCACGGACCCGAGACAATAATAGGCGACGAAATAAGATACAATCCCTATATGAGATAAGGACTTAGAATGGCAGATCGTCGGCACTGCCTTCAGATGCAGGCTCCTGAGCAGGAGGGAATGGAGCTGCAGCTGCCGTCTGCTGTGGTGGGAAAGGACTTGCCACAGGAGCACCTGCCATTGGAGCGCCAACCATTGGGGCAGCCTGACCACGAACAACATTGTATGCACGAATATCATTAAACCAACGTCCATTATACTCACGTGCATCGATATCAAACTGAATAGTGATATCCTCGTTCATCTGAATATTAAACTGTTTTATGCGATCCTCTCCAAAGATATTAAACACACAGCGCTTAGGATACTGGCCAGGAACCTCAATAACATATTCCTGAGTCATCCAAGAGTTACCCGTACGGGCTGACACACCACTACGTGGCTCCATTACTGCAATTATTCTACCTGTTAATTCCATTGATAAAAACGTTTTATTTTGTTGCTTTTTCTGTTTTCAGGTGGCGAAATTACTAAAAAAAGTTTGAAATAAACAATTTCCTTCCGATTTTTTTGCTGATAACAATGTTTTTTTGTAATTTTGTCCTCAATAATTAATAAGGTAATTAAAAAAAAAAGCAACATAACTATGAGATTTACGTTATCTAGTTCTGCACTGAGCAGCAAACTCTCTGCACTCTCTAAAGTAATTAACAGCAAAAATGCCCTTCCTATCTTGGGCGACTTCGTATTTGACATTCAGGGAAAAGACCTGAATCTGACAGCATCTGACAGCGAGAACACTATGCGCACCACTGTCATGCTGACAGAGAGTGATGGTGACGGTCGTTTTGCTATCGGTAACCACGATCTGCTCGAAGCTGTCAAGGGATTCTCCGAGCAGCCTATCACCTTCGATGTCAACTTCGAACAGAGCATTGTGAAGATATCCTATCAGAACGGTCTTTTCTCTCTGCCTATCGAGAATGCTGACGAGTATCCTATACCACAAGCCGTAAGCGATTCTGCAAACACGATCTATATCCCCAATGCCATTCTGACAGAGAATATCAACAGAAGTGTCTTCGCTACAGCACAAGACGAGCTGCGCCCCGTTATGAACGGTATCTACTTCGACCTCACTTCTGATTGTCTTGCCGTTGTGGCAAGTGATGGCCACAAGCTCGTCCGTAATAAGATCTTCTCAGTAAAGAGTGATACTCCTGCATCATTCATACTTCCAAAGAAACCAGCCAACCTGCTTCGTAACATGCTGGGCAAGGATGGTGGCGACGTACTCATCCGCTTCGATGAGCGTAATGCAGAGATCAACTATGGCGATGGAACTATCCAGTGCCGTCTTATAGAGGGTCGTTATCCTAACTATAATTCTGTTATCCCACAGAACAACAATAACGAGTTACAGATAGACCGTCTAGGACTGCTTGCTGCACTACGTCGTGTCCAGCCATTCGCAAACAACTCAAGCAACCTTATCAGATTCCACGTAGAAGGCTCTGTTCTGCAGCTCGATGCAGAAGACTACGACTTCTCAAAGACTGCTACAGAGCGTATGTCTTGCGATTATAACGGACAGCCTATGAGCATCGGTTTCAAGGGCTCTTCTTTCATCGAGATCCTTTCCAACTTCGACTGTCCAGAGGTAATCATCAAACTGGCAGACCCAAGTCGTGCAGGACTTGTATTACCTTCAGAGCAGCCAGAGAACCAGGATGTGCTGATGCTAATGATGCCAATGTTAATTAACGATTAATCGATGAAACTCAACTTAACAAAGCCGCTGGTTGTCTTCGATTTGGAGACAACCGGCCTAGACCTTGCAAAGGCACGTATTATCCAGATATCATACATCAAGGTTTATCCTGATGGCAATGAAGAACGTGACAACAAACTCATCAATCCAGAAGAGCCCATCCCACCATTCATCACTCAGCTAACAGGTGTTAGCGATGAGGATGTGAAGGACAAGCCCACATTCAAGGAACTCGCAGCGAAACTGGCAAAGACATTCACAGGTTGTGACTTTGCCGGATTCAACTCCAACGGCTATGATATCCCTCTGTTAGCAGAGGAGTTTCTTCGTGCCGGCATCGACTTCGACTTCTCAAAATGTCGTATGATCGACGCTATGAACATCTTCCGTAAGATGGAACGTCGTAACCTAACAAGTGCATATAAGTTCTATTGCGGCAGGAAGATGGAGGAAGACTTCGAGGCCCACCGTGCTGATCAGGATACAGAAGCCACATACCGTGTTCTCATGGGAGAACTCGACAAATACGCTCCTGGTGCTAATCCCGATGAACCGGAAAAGGTGCTGGAGAACAATATGGACTTTCTGCATGAGTTCTCTAAGATGAACAAGAATGTGGACTTCGCTGGTAGAATCGTATGGGCTGAGATGAAAGACGCCCAAGGACAACCCGTACTTGATGCTGAGGGAAAGCCCAAGATGATAGAGACATTCAACTTCGGTAAATATAAAGGCATGCCTGTGGTCGACGCTCTTCAGAGGGATCCCGGCTATTACGGATGGATTCTTGGTGGCGACTTCACGTATAATACCAAACAGATTCTCACCCGCATCCGTCTTGCTACATACCAGAAATAACCGATGAGGAGACTCGCCATTCTTTTCTGTTGCCAGTGTGTAATGCTCTGTACCTTCGCTCAGGAGCTGCAGATGAAGATAACAATAAACCACAGCCAGATCCAGGGTACTGACGCTGCTGTCTTTGAGAATCTTCAGAACACACTGGAACAATTTGTGAATGAACGGCAGTGGACCGACCTTCAGTTTCAGAAAAATGAACGGATACAGTGTAATCTGAATCTCACCGTAACGAAGTATGTGCGCAATGAGAATCAGTTTGAGTGCTCTGCGATGATTCAGGCAAACAGACCGGTATTTAACTCTGCATACACCACTACATTATATAATAATAAGGATAATGATTTCCATTTCACCTTTGCAGAGTTTGACCAGCTGAACTATAACGACGAGACAATAGACAACCAACTTACGGCTCTCATCGCATATTACGCATATCTAATCATCGGACTCAATCTGGACAGTTTCGCACCTATGGGTGGTAGCGACGTGCTGCAACGCTGCATGTATCTGGTAAACAACTCCCAGAGTCTGGGATTCCCCGGGTGGAAGTCGTTTGAAGACTCGAGAAACCGCTTTGCCATCATCAACGACTATCTCGATGAAGCCATGAAACCTTTCAGACAGTTGCAATATGACTATTATCGTAAAGGTCTCGACGAGATGGCAAATAACTCTGAGCGAGGAAGGACAGAGATTTCTGCAACCATTCAGGAGAATCTGAAAAAAGCTCATGACAACAAGCCGCTTAGTATTCTGCCTCAGATATGGCTCGACTATAAGAAAGACGAGATAGCAAATATCTACAAGGGAAAAGGTACACAGAAGGAGAAAGAGTCGCTCTATGAACTCCTAATGAGCCTCAACGCATCACAAGCAAATGTCTGGGATAAAATAAAACAATAAAACATCGGTCATGCTGAAACACCTGTACATTAAGAACTTCACACTTATCGATACTCTAGACATCGAACTACACCCTGGATTTTCAGTCATTACAGGAGAGACGGGAGCAGGAAAGAGTATCATCCTTGGAGCCATCGGACTGTTGCTGGGACAACGTGCCGACTCCAAGACAATAAAACAAGGAGCCGACAAATGCGTCATCGAGGCTCACTTCGACCTCAGCAGATACAATATGGAGGCGTTCTTTGCTGAGAACGATATAGAATATGATATCGATGACTGTATCATCAGACGTGAACTGACGGCAGCCGGTAAGAGTCGTGCCTTCATCAACGATACACCTGTTCAGCTGTCGATGCTTAAGGAACTCGGTGACAGACTTATGGATATCCACTCACAGCATCAGAACCTGTTGCTCAACAAACAGGACTTCCAGATTAACGTGGTTGATATCCTTGCCAACGACTCAAAAGAATTAGACACCTATCGTCAGACATTCTCAGAGTATCATAAGGCTGAACAAGAATTATCGCAGCTTCGTGAAGACATAGAACGTAATCGTCAGAATTTAGATTTCCTGCAGTTCCAGTATGATGAACTCTCATCAGCCAACCTTCATGAAGGCGAACTTGAGGAGCTTGAGAAGAAAAGCGACACAATGACCCACTCTGAGGACATAAAGAGTGCTCTTTATGAAACCGATAATGCATTTCAGGGTGAAGAGAATGGTATCATCAGGGCTTTGCGTTCATCTATATCTGCCCTGAACGGTATCAGCAAGGTGTTTCCTGATGCCCAGGAACTGTCAGAACGTATGGACTCTGCATATATCGAACTGAAGGATATCGCAGCAGAGATAAGTGACCATCTTGAGAACATTGACTTCGACCCCTCGGAATTGGACAGTGTCAACAATCGCCTCGACAAACTCTATAGTCTACTGAAGAAATATAAGACTGAGACCATCGAAGAGCTTATTATAATCCGCGAAGACCTGAAGGAGAAGTTGAATAACATAGAGAACAGCGACGAAGCCCTTGAGGCATTACAGGAAACGGTAGCTAAACTTAAGACAGATGTCGGGAAAAAAGCCGATATCCTTACTAAGTTGCGTACGAAAGCAGCCCAACTAATAGAAAAAGACATGCAGAACAGACTCGTGCCGTTGGGAATGCCAAATGTACGGTTCAGCATCGATGTGACCAAAGACCAGCCGGGCAATTACGGACAAGACAAAATTGCTTTCTTATTCAGCGCCAATACATCTACCCCACTACAGCCTGTATCGCAAGTAGCCTCAGGTGGTGAGATTGCACGAGTGATGCTCTCTCTGAAAGCAATGATCAGTGGAGCCGTAAAACTGCCAACGATCATCTTCGACGAAATAGATACCGGTGTCAGTGGTAAGATAGCAGAGAAGATGGCAGAGATCATGCAGGAGATGGGAAATAATGAGCGACAGGTTATCAGCATCACCCATCTGCCACAGATTGCGGCCTTAGGCTCCACACATTACAAAGTGTCAAAGGAAGAAACAACACAAGGTACAATAACAAGCATGACTATGCTCTCACCCGATGAACGAATCCGTGAGATAGCCCAGATGTTAAGTGGAAGCGATGTTTCAGATGCTGCCATCCAGAACGCAAAAGAACTTTTAAAGCTAAAAGAGTAAAAAGGTAAAAAAAATATGAGAACAGAAAATTTTAATAAGGTACAAAGGCGGGTAATTGGAGTTTTACTTCTATTCCTCTTTTCCTTTCTACCTTTATATGCCCAGCCATCATGGGTAAAAAAAGCATCCAAATCCGTTTTTACCGTTAAGACATTCTCTAAAGACGGATCTCTTATCGGTAGCACCAATGGATTCTTCATCGGGACAAACGGTGAGGCGATAAGTAATTTCTCGCCTTTCAAGGGGGCGTCAAGAGCTGTTGTCATCGACGCCTCAGGAAAGGAGATGACGGTAGACTGCATCTTAGGAGCAAATGATATGTATGATATCGTTAAGTTCCATGTGAATGCATCAAAGAGTCAACCACTGACAGTAGCAAGTAACATCGCGCCCGTAGGCAGCAACACATGGCTTCTGCCCTTCCGTGACACAAAGAATCTCAAGAATGGTCATATCCGTAAGGCGGAAACATTTCAGGAGAAATACGCATACTATACAATATCGATGCAGACTCCAGAGAATGCTGTCAGTTGTCCTCTTCTGAACGAAGCTGGAGAGGTCTTAGGTCTCATGCAACAACCAGCCTCATCGAAAGATTCCCTGAGCTATGCCGTAAGTGCACTCTTTGCCGACTCTCTGAAGATATCGGGTCTCAGCATAAATGATCCCACGCTGAAGATGACAGAAATAAAGAAAGACCTGCCTGCAACACTCTCTGAGGCAAATCTTTATATCTATATGGCTAGCTCTCAGACGGATTCTGCCACATATGTAGCTATGGTTAACGACTTTATCCAGAAGTTCCCCAATGCTTCCGACGGATATATCTACCGTGCCCAGTTATCAGCTGCTGCCAGTGATTTCGCAAAGGCAGAGAGCGATATGGAACAGGCACTGAAGGTTGCCTCAAACAAGGATGATGTACTATTCAACTACGCAAGGATGATTTATCAGAAGGAAATCTTCCAAGAAGACAAGAGCTACGAGAAATGGAATCTCGACAAGGCTCTGGCTCTGATACGTGAAGCTAACAGCATCAACCTTCAGCCAGCCTACCGTCAGGTGGAGGGTAACATCCTTTTCGCACAAAAAAAATACGATGATGCTTATACCGTCTTCACTGAGTTGACGAAGACCAATATGGATAAGGCAGAAATGTGGTATGCTGCAGCCCGATGCAGGGAGATGCAGAAAGACACTACAGCGATGCTGGCTCTTTTAGATAGCACGATGGTCACATTCAACAAACCCTATCTTAAACAGGCAGCCCCCTATCTCTGGGCAAGAGCCAATGCCCGCATCGACGCAAGGAAATATCGTGATGCCGTCAATGACCTGAACGACTACGAGCAACTGATGGCTGCACAGGTCAATGCCCGATTCTATTATATCCGCAGCCAGGCAGAGATAGAAGGACGTCTTTACCAACAGGCACTCAACGACCTCACTAAAGCCGTAACGATGGAGCCCAAGGAGACACTCTATCATGCAGAGAAGGCATCACTGCATATTCGTGTAGGTCAGTATGAAGAAGCTATCTCAACAGCAGAAGAGTGTATCTCAATAGAACCTCAGGGAAGTGACGGTTATCTGTTCAAGGGCCTGGCTCAATGTCTGAAGGGCGACAAGAAGAACGGCATCCCCAATCTTCAGAAAGCTAAAGACTTAGGCGATCCTCAGGCAGAAGGATTGATACAGAAATATAAATAGGTTGCTGATTAGCAACCTATTTATATTTCTTAGAAAGGCAACGGACCATCACCTGATGGTGGAGCCTGGATATTAGCGAATGGGTCATAACCACTGTCTGTTGGAGGCTGATTGTTTCCGTTAATCCTCGAACCCACTATCTCACCTCCTGAATCAACTGGCTTGAGTCGTCCCTCGTCAGGATTCTCAAAACGGGTGTATTCCCCCCGGAAGGTAAGTAGCACATCACCTGTGGCACCCTTACGATGCTTGGCGATAATGATCTGCGCCATACCATGAAGGTCTCTTCCATTATCATCCTGATAGATATGATAATACTCAGGACGATGCACAAAAAGCACCATATCGGCATCCTGCTCGATAGCTCCCGACTCACGAAGGTCAGAGAGCTGAGGACGTTTTCCCTCCAGCCCCTCACGACTCTCAACACCACGATTCAACTGACTCAGAGCAAGTATGGGCACATCGAGTTCCTTAGCAAGCCCCTTCAGCGAACGGGATATCGTTGACACCTCTTCCTGACGACTGCTGAATCGCATTCCATTGGCATTCATAAGCTGGAGATAGTCAATCATGATTATCTTCACCCCATGTTCCCGAACCAGCCTACGGGCTTTAGTACGAAGCTCAAAGACCGACAGACCTGGAGTATCGTCAATATACAATGGTGCATCCATCAGCCCGTTGATTCGTTTGTCGAGTCTCTCCCACTCGTCCTGATGTAACTGACCGTTAAGTATCTTAGAACCCTGAATCTCACATACATTCGATATTAGTCGGTTTACGAGTTGTACGTTCGACATTTCAAGCGAGAAGAACGCCATCGGGACATTATAGTCGGCTGCGATATTCTTTGCCATCGACAGTGCGAAAGAAGTCTTACCCATCGCCGGACGCCCAGCTATAATAACAAGATCGGATGCCTGCCATCCAGAAGTAATATCGTCGAGCTTATGATAACCAGTAGGAACACCCGTCAGTCCGTCTGTGTTCTGAGCAGCCTTAGAGATTACATCAAGTGCCTGCTTGATAACAGGGTTCACATGAGTATAATCTTTCTTCATGTTCCTCTGACTCAATTCGAAGAGAGAGTTCTCTGCCTCCTGCATCACGTCCTCGATGTCTGTTGTCTCATCGAATGCTTTTGTCTCAACGACACTCGCAAATGATATCAGCTGACGTGCAAGGAATTTCTGGGCGATGATATTGGCATGATACTCGATGTTTGCCGATGAAGCAACTCTCGATGTCAGCTCCATGATGTATGCCGGACCACCAACCTCCTCAAGATGACCCTCTTTTGCCAGACGGTCTGCAACGGTAAGCATATCCACAGGCTTCTCAGCCATCGAGAGATCTCTGATTGCAGCATAAACCATCTGATTACGAGGCTCATAAAAACTCTCAGGATAGAGCATCTCACAGACGATAGCATAAGCATCCTTATCTATCATCAGAGCTCCCAAGACAGCCTTCTCAACATCAAGAGCCTGGGGCTGAAGATGTCCGTATGTGTTATCCACAGGCTGGGACCTGCGGTTTCTTCTTCGGCTGTTGTTTTCTTGTTCTGCCATCTAATTACTTCTCGCTGTCAGGAGCCTGACCGATAAGATCCATAAACTCGTCGAGTTTTGGAGTGATGATAATCTGTGTACGGCGGTTACGCTGCTTGCCAGCCTCTGTGTCGTTGCTTGCAATAGGATTATACTCACCACGCCCACCTGCTGTCAGACGCTTAGGATCTACACCATAATCGTTCTGCAGAGCCTGAACAACACTTGAAGCACGAAGTGCAGAGAGATCCCAATTGTTACGGATGTTCTGTTTCTTGATGGGCACATTGTCGGTATTACCCTCAATCAGCACGTCATAATCTTTATAGTCCTTGATAATCTTTGCAATCTTAGAGAGAGTCTCTGCAGCACGGGCGTTAATCTCATATGAACCACTCTTATAGAGCATGTTGTCTGCCAGAGAGATATATACTACACCCTTTAGTACCTGAACGTCAACCTCCTTCAGTTCCTCCTTAGAGAGTGAACGGGTAAGGTTGTTGGTCAGCACCATGTTCAGAGAGTCGCTCTTTGACTTCACCTCTACTAGATGACGGATATACTGGTTCGACTCATTGATCTGATCAACGAGCTTCTCGATAGATACATTATTCTGTGATGCATTGGTCAGGCTCTTGTCGAGCGACTCCTGAAGTTTTGCATACTTGTCTTCTGCAGCCTTAAGCATCTGCTGCATACTTTTCTGCTGTTCCTCAAGACTTGCGATACGTGCATTCTTTGCAGCAAGATCCTCACGTGCGTCCTGTAACTTCTCTGTGAGCGACTTATTCTCTGTCTGACAGTTAAGTAACTCTTTCTTACCTGCACAGCTGGTCATCATCATAACAGCTGCCATAACAAACAAAAATACATTCTTTTTCATACTTTTACTTTTTATAAACACAAATTCGTTGCAAAGTTAATGAACTACATTCAAAAACAAGATAAAAATATCTTTTATTTAGAATTATTTTTAGTAATTTTGCAGCATGATAACATTTCCGATAGCAAAAATCAACCTTGGGCTCAACGTAATAGAAAAGAGACCCGACGGTTATCACAACCTCGAGACAGTATTCTATCCTGTTAAGATATGCGATGCCCTCGAGGTTTTCGAGATGCATACAGACTTCCCTTCTGATGTCGACTGCGACCTGAAGATTACAAATATCCATATCGACGGCGACGAACAACGTAACCTTGTTGTTATGGCTTATAAACTATTGAAAGAAGACTTCCCTAACCTCCCTCGCGTACATGCACATCTATATAAAGGTATCCCTACACAAGCTGGAATGGGCGGAGGTTCGAGCGACTGCGGATTCATGATAACCTTGCTTAACAATATGTTCGGTCTCAAGCTCACCAACCAACAGATGATCGACTATGCCGCCCGTCTTGGTGCCGACTGCCCGTTCTTCATTCTCAACGAGCCTTGTTATGCAGAAGGTATCGGAGAGAAACTTGAACCAATAAATCTGTGTCTCAGCGGATGGCATCTTGCTGTTGTGCGACCAGATATCCCCGTACCTACAAAAGAGGCCTTCTCGCTTATCACTCCACAGCATCCAGAGGTTTGCTGCCGGGATATTGTGATGCAACCGGTAGAGAAATGGAGAGACCTTCTCACCAACGATTTTGAGAAGAGCGTCTTCACCCTTCATCCTGAGATTGAAGCCATCAAAGACAAACTCTACTCTCTGGGAGCCACTTACGCAGCTATGTCTGGTTCCGGGTCTTCACTTTTCGGCCTCTTCAAGCAGCCCGTAGACCTCAAATGCTTCGATGGCGAAGGCACCTTCAAAACAATAATCCCGCTCACTTGAGCGGGATTATTGTTTATTACTGTATTCCGTTTTCGCGAAGTTTCTTCTGCCATTCCCAAGCACTCTTCAGCACCTCTTCCGTAGGAGTTTCTGCCTTCCAGCCTAATACTTTATTGGCCTTATCCACATTACCCCAAACTTGCTCGATATCGCCCTCACGACGTGGAGCATAAGTCCAGTTAACCTTCACACCTGTTGCCTTCTCGAATCCTTCAACAACCTCAAGAGTAGAGAGCCCCTTGCCTGTACCGATATTAAACACCTCTACTGCATCTGTCTCCGGTTTGTCGAGTACACGCTCCATAGCCTTCACGTGAGCCTTTGCCAGATCTACTACATAGATATAGTCACGGATACAAGTCTTATCCGGTGTGTTATAGTCATTGCCGAAAATCTTCAACTGCTCACGAATACCCATAGCCGTCTGAGTAACGAAAGGAATAAGGTTCATGGGCACACCGTTTGGCAGCTCACCGATAAATGCTGTAGGATGGGCACCGATAGGATTGAAGTATCTCAGGATAATCGACTTGATAGGAGCACCAGAGTGAATATAGTCCTGAATAATTTCCTCGTTGATCTGCTTCGTATTGCCGTATGGCGAGAGAGCTTTCTGGATAGGAGCATTCTCCGTGACAGGCAGATTCTCTTTTGATGGCTGACCATATACCGTGCAACTTGAAGAGAAGATGATACCCTTCACGTCGTACTTCGGCATCAGCTCCAGCAGATTAATCAGGCTGGTAAGATTATTACGATAATAGAGCAGAGGCTTCTCTACACTCTCACCCACAGCCTTTGATGCAGCAAAATGGATAATTCCCTCAATCTTAGGATACTTCTTGAATACTTTCTCAAGAGCCTCCATATCACAGCAATCAACTTGCTCGAAGGCAGGACGGATGCCTGTAATCTTCTCGATGCCATCAACAACATTTGCGTTTGAATTTGATAGGTTGTCAATAATCACCACCTCATAACCAGCTTCCTGAAGTTCTACTGTAGTATGGCTGCCAATAAAGCCTGTGCCACCTGTTACCAGAATTGTCTGTTTCATATCTCTTAATATGTAATAGTTTTTAATTATATTGCGCAAAATTACAAATAATTTTCGAATCTATCAAACTTTTCAGATTATTTTTTGTACTTTTGCACAGATTATTCGAGAAGATGAAAAAAGGACTTGTACTTGAAGGCGGAGCGATGAGAGGTCTATTCACAGCGGGAATACTCGATGTGATGATGGAGGCAGGCATTGAATTCGACGGTATGGTGGGAGTATCGGCAGGTGCAGCCTTCGGTTGCAACTACAAGTCGAGACAGCCCGGCAGAGCGATAAGATATAATATAAGGTTCGCGCGCGACAAACGATATTGCAGTTGGCAGTCCTGGTGGAAGACTGGCGATCTGTATAATGCCGAGTTCGGCTACCACATCATCCCCACCCAACTCGACATCTTCGACGATAAGGCTTTTGATGAAAACCCGATGGTGTTTTATGCCGTATGCACTGACGTAGAGACAGGTATGGCCGTATATAAGCGACTTGACAAGAGCTCCCATCTCACTTATGACTGGATCCGGGCCTCAGCATCAATGCCTCTGGCCTCAAAGGTGATAGAACTCGAAGGACAGAAGGTACTTGATGGAGGTGTGGCAGACTCTATCCCACTGAGGTTCTTCGAGGGCATCGGATATAATCGTAATATTGTCATCCTCACCCAGCCCGAAGGGTTCGTAAAGGGGCACAACCGCTTGATGCCTCTTATGCACATCGCCCTGAGGAAATACCCCAAGATGATTGAGGCTCTGGACAAGCGTCATATTATGTATAACCGCCAGTTAGAATATGTACGTGAGGCAGAACGCAAAGAGCGCTGCCTTGTTATCCGTCCCGACACCAAGCTGCCTATAGGCCATGTCTCCCACGACCCTGATGAAATGATGCGGATTTACAATATCGGCCGTTCGATGGGCGAACGGAAGTTAGAGGATGTGAGGAGTTTTTTGAAGTAATAATTGATCAGTTTGTCAAAAACTAAAAGAAGTATGAGAATTGACATAATTACGGTGTTGCCGGAGATGCTTGAAGGTTTTGTCCACGAGTCAATATTAGCTCGGGCAGAGAAAAAGGGACTGGCAGAGATCCGTCTGCACAACCTCCGCGACTACACCCTCGACAAATGGCGACGAGTAGATGATTACCCCTATGGCGGAAGTGCCGGAATGGTGATGCAGTGTGAACCTATCGACCGTTGTATCACTACCCTTAAAGCTGAGCGCGACTACGATGAGGTAATCTTTACTTCACCAGATGGGGAGCGTTTCGACCAACATATGGCCAACGAACTCTCACTTAAAGGTAACCTGATTATACTTGCTGGCCACTATAAAGGCATCGACCAACGAGTGCGCGATCATCTTATCACCAAAGAGATATCCATCGGAGATTTTGTGCTTACAGGTGGGGAACTCGTGGCAGCAATGATAGCCGATGCTATCATTCGTGTTGTTCCCGGCGTCATAGGCGACGAGCAAAGTGCCCTCTCCGACTGTTTTCAGGACGATATCCTCGCAGCACCTATCTACACCCGTCCAGCCGACTACAAAGGTTGGAAGGTACCCGACATACTCCTCAGCGGTAATGAGGCAAAGATCCGAGAGTGGGAACTCGATCAGGCAATGGAGCGTACCCGCCGCCTCCGCCCCGACTTACTAAAATAATTAATCCCCGCTTACGGCGGGGATTAATTTATTTTGCGAAACGCTCAGATTGCTGACGTATGAGCTCTGCATCATTGAAATAGTCAATCTGCATCGACTTTCTAACCTCATCCATTGTCTGTGCACCAACCTCACGAGCCTGTTCTGTACCCTTCCTCAGAATATTATAAATCTCAGGAATGTCCTTCTCGAACTCTGCTCTGCGTACACGCATCGGCTCCAGGAATTTGTTAAGCACCTGATTCAGGAACTTCTTACACTTCATGTCGCCCAGTCCACCACGACGATAGTGATCCTTCAGCTCATCGAGATTCTTATAGTCGGGCAGGAACTCAGCGAAGTCAGCATCGCATGAAAAAGCATCGAGGTATGTAAACACCGCATTACCCTCCACGTGTCCCGGGTCATTCAGGTTGATGTGCTCCGGGTCGGTATACATTGAGCGCACCTTCTGCCAAACATCATCAGCAGAGTCAGAGAGATAGATACAGTTGCCCAGACTCTTCGACATCTTCTCCTTACCGTCTGTTCCAGGCAGACGGCGAGCAGTCAAATTCTCCGGCAGCATGATGTTTGGCTCCACGAGCACTGGAGCGTAAATCTGATTGAATCGGCGCACCAACTCACGTGTCACCTCAAGCATCGGCTCCTGATCCTCCCCGGCTGGCACTGTCGTTGCCTTGAAGAGAGTGATGTCTGCAGCCTGAGAAACGGGATAGCAGAAGAATCCAAGAGGGATACTCTCACCCTCAAAACCACGCATCTTCACCTCTGTCTTTACCGTTGGGTTACGCTGCACGCGACTTACCGAGATGAGGTTCATCAGATATGTTGTAAGCTCAGCCAACTCAGGAATCTGGCTCTGTATGAATAGCACACACTTCTCCGGATCGAGACCTGCTGCAAGGTAGTCGAGTGCCACCTCGATTATGTTCTGACGAATCTTCTCTGGATTATCAGCATTATCAGTGAGGGCCTGTACGTCGGCCATGAATACAAACATACGGTCGAAGTCACCAGCATTCTGCAGTTCCACACGACGACGAAGCGAGCCTACATAGTGGCCCAAATGGAGTTTTCCTGTTGGACGGTCACCCGTCAAAATTACTTTTCCCATTATCTTATCTAGTCTATTATTTCAAATTTGGCTGCAAAGGTACTAATAAGTGAGCGAAAAACCAAATTATAATCTGATTTTCTTACCGTTGATGATGTAGAAGCACTATCTCACAAGCTTCATAATATATACTTGCAAATAAATAATTCTCTTAAAAATTTGGTGAAAAGAATAAAAGGTTGTATCTTTGCCCAGCAAGACAAAGAGCAGATTTTAAAGTGGATGACAAACGATATATTCAGAGCCTGATTAATGAGGGCGAGCATCAGCAGCAGGACTTCAAATACAGAGTAGAGGATGCTGTGAAGCTTGCCAAGTCGGTATCAGCATTCGCCAATACTGATGGAGGACGTCTGTTGATTGGTGTTCGCGACGACGGACACATGTCGGGTGTTCGCGACGAAGAGGAAATCTATATGATGCATCAGGCTGCATATCGCTATTGTAGACCGCAGTCCAGCATAAAATTCGACACGTTTCATGTAGTTCCACCGGATTCGGACAAAGGAAGTCGGAAATTTCGAACTATCGTTATAGCAACCGTGCCGCCTTCCAATAGACGCCCCGTTTACGCCATTGACGAAGATGGTCATCAGCGTGCATATATCCGTATTGCCGACGAGAATATCGTAGCCTCGCCCGTTCATCTTGCCATTTGGCGAGAGATGCAGAATCCCAAAGGCACTATGATAACATATACGGATACCGTACGTAAGCTAATCAACGCCTTGCATGACCAACACCTCACCCTCAACCAACTCGTTCGTCGTTCAGGTATTCCCCGTCACATAGCTATCTCCATTTTAGCCCGTCTTATCCGATTTCATATTGCCCAATGGGAACACACCGCCCAAAAGTTTCTCTTCAGTCTGGTATCATCTTGAGCTGATGATTTCCAAAACCAACAAATAACTTATACATTTATCAGAGGATAATCTTAATTTTCTCTTGTTTAAATGAAATAATTCATTAATAATTGTCATAATTTGCATATTTTTCGTATCTTTGCAACAAATTTGACTAACAACAACGATTTTTAGCATTATGTTCAGTAAGGAAACATATATATCGCGCAGACAGGAGTTGAAGCGACTTGTAGGAGAAGGAGTAATAATTCTCTTCGGTAATAATGAGGCACCAGCCAACTATCCAGCCAACTCGTATGCCCCTATGCGCCAGGACTCCTCGTTCCTGTATTACTTTGGGCAGCACCGTGATGGACTCGTGGGAGTGATCGACATCGACAACGATGAGGAATGGCTCTTCGGCGACGATATCGACGTAGAGGATATCGTATGGATGGGCTACACGCCATCAGTCAAGATGCTTGCTTTTGAGGTTGGTATTGCACACACAGCCCCGCTGTCTGCAATTAAGAACGCAATCTGCAAGAAGTCTGGAAACCGTCAGTCCCTGCGTGAAAACATTCACTTCCTGCCACCATATCGTTTCGACACGCAGATACAAATCATGGACCTTCTCGGTATTCACCCCTCGCAGCAGAAGGAAGCCGCATCGCTGAAGCTGATAAAGGCAGTAGTGAAGATGCGCGCCACGAAGAGTGCTGAGGAGATAGCATATATCGAGGCTGCATGCGATGTGGGCTACGTGATGCACACCACAGCTCAGCTGCTTATCAAACCAGGTGTTACAGAGCGTTTCGTAGCCGGACAGGTAGATGGTATCGCCCGTAGCCTGGCACAAGGCAACAGTTTCGCCACAATTTTCTCACAACACGGAGAGATAATGCACGGCAACCCCTCTGATGCTAAACTCGAAGACGGACGGCTGGTACTCTGCGATGCAGGATGCGAATTGAATGACTACTGCTCTGACCACACCCGTACGATGCCTGTAAACGGGAAGTTCACCCAGAGGCAACTGGAGATCTACTCTATCGTGGAGGCATGTCACGACTACGTGCTTGAAGTGGCCAAGCCTGGTGTGAAATATCAGGACGTTCATTTCGCCGTTTGCCGTCTAATGACAGAGCGTTTGAAGGAGCTCGGGCTGATGAAAGGCGACACCGACGAGGCTGTAAGAGCTGGAGCTCACGCAATGTTCCTGCCTCACGGACTAGGACACATGATGGGTATGGACGTTCACGACATGGAGGGCCTCGGACAGATTTACGTAGGCTTCGACGAAGAGACTCGTCCTAACCTCAAGCAGTTTGGGACCAATTGTCTACGCATGGGACGAAAACTTGAACCAGGATTCGTAATCACCGACGAACCAGGCATTTACTTCATTCCGCATCTTATCGATTTATGGAAAAAGGAGGGCCATTGTAAGGAATTTCTGAACTTCGACAAACTTGAGGAGTACAAGGACTTCGGAGGAATCCGCATCGAGGACGATCTGCTTATAACCGCTGACGGTTGCCGATTCTTAGGCTCAAAGCGCATCCCGTATCACCCAGCAGAACTCGAGGGTTTTATGAGTAAAGGATAAATTGCATAGTAAAAAACCAGGAATAATCAATTTATACAATTATGAGAAGAATTCTAACTATTGCGCTCATGACTATGGTGGTCTTCAGTGCATCAGCAGCCGGGAAGAAGAAGGCTACTGCAAAAAATCAAAACAAACCAGTATTCACAGTAATCAAGGAGAATCCTATCACAACAATCAAGGACCAGAACCGTTCGGGTACCTGCTGGGATTACTCTACCCTCTCTTTCTTCGAGGCAGAGATTCTAAAAGCTACTGGTAAAAAGTATACCCTTTGTGAGGCTTTCGTTGCCAACAAAACCTATATGGAGCGTGCCATCCAAGTGGTTCGCTATCATGGCGACTGTCAGTTTGCACAGGGCGGAAGCGCTGAGGACGTGCTCTCAACACTGAAGAATCACGGTATCTGCCCTATCGACGCAATGCCTTTCCCAGGATCACTCTACGGTGACTCTCTGAACAATTTCAATGAGTTTTTCTCACTTCTGGAGCCATACGTAAATGCTGTTGCAACAAGCAAGGCAAAGAAGATCTCCAACCAATGGAAATCCGGACTGCAGGGCATCCTTGACGCCTACCTCGGCAAATGTCCTGATAAGTTTACATACGAAGGCAAGGAGTATACTCCGAAAAGCTTTATGAACAGTCTCGGCATCAACCTCAACGACTACGTAAGTATCACAAGCTATACCCATCATCCTTTCTATACAGCCTTTGCTGTAGAGGTACAGGACAACTGGCGTTTCCCACTATCATATAACGTGCCAATGGACGAGATGATGCAAATTATCGACAACGCCATCAACAACGGCTATACAGTAGCTTGGGGCGGTGACGTTTCAGAAGAGGGATTCACCCGCAAGGGTCTCGCCTACGCCGTTGACGGCAAGGCAGCGCAGAGTCTTGCCGGCAGCGATATGGCCCGTTGGCTGAAACTTACACCTGCCAAGAAGACCAGCATCATCGACTCTCTCGGATGCACTGTACCAGAGATTGTTCCTACACAGCAGATGCGTCAGGAGCGTTTCGACAATTGGGAGCTGACAGACGATCACGGTATGCATATCTTCGGTATTGCCAAGGACCAGAATGGCAAGGAGTACTATATGGTACAGAACTCATGGGGTAAGACCGGCGACTACAAGGGTATATGGTATATGACCAAGAACTTCATCGCAGCCAACACGATGGACTTCCTTATCAACAAGAACGCTATCCCTGCAGAAATCCGCAAAAAACTCGGAATCTAAGCAGAAATATCACCTTTATTAGGTAAAAAACGGCATAATCTGTTAATTTTTCAGCAGATTATGCCGTTATTTCATTTTTTATTCTTATCTTTGAGCGCTAATTTGGGTTATTGTACCCTTTTTGGCCATCAAAGCGACAAAGAATAAAAAATAATATATAAATGCATTTCAAATGGAATTACGAACCACCTACATCAGAACAACGGACGGCAGCTAAAGAACTCGGCGAGAAAATCGGAATGAGTCCGATACTCGCAGACTTACTCATTCAGCGTGGCATCAAGACGGAAAGCTCAGCAAAGCGATTCTTCCGTCCGATGTTAAATGAACTGATAGACCCGTTCCTGATGAACGACATGGATGTGGCTGTAGACAGGCTCAACGACGCAATGGGGCGTAAAGAGCGTATTATGGTTTATGGCGACTACGATGTAGACGGATGTACGGCGGTAGCTTTGGTGTACAAGTTCCTACAGCAGTTCTATTCCAACATTGAATACTACATACCCGACCGCTATGAAGAGGGGTATGGCATAAGTATCAAGGCTTTGGACTATGCTGCTGAGAAGGATGTGAAACTGATTATTGTGCTTGATTGCGGCGTAAAGGCAATCAAAGAAATCTCTTATGCCAAGTCACTCGGCATAGACTTTATCGTGTGCGACCATCATGTGCCCGACGATGAGCTACCTGATGCAGTGGCTGTCCTTAACCCTAAACGAGAAGACTCTACATATCCCTTCAAGCATCTCTGCGGATGTGGTGTAGGCTTTAAGTTTATGCAGGCTTTCGCCAAGAACAATGGAATTCCGTTCTCTAGGCTTATCCCCCTACTCGACTTCTGCGCTGTTTCCATTGCTGCTGATATGGTACCGGTGACTGGCGAGAATCGTATTCTGGCCTTTCACGGACTTAAGCAACTGAATCAGGCACCATCGGTAGGTATCAAGTCTATCATTGAGATATGCGGACTGACGGGACGTGAACTTACAATGAGCGATATCGTATTCAAAATCGGTCCAAGAATCAATGCTTCAGGACGAATGCAGAATGGTACTGAGGCGGTAGATCTGTTGGTTGAACGCGACTTTGAGAAAGCTCTCGCAGAAGCCAATCGTATCAATGAATACAATGAGCAACGTAAGGATGTAGACAAACAGATGACTGAGGAGGCCAACCAGATTATCGAGAAGCTCGAGAGTCAGAAGCATCATGCCAGTATCGTGCTCTATGATGAGAACTGGAAAAAGGGTGTTGTGGGTATCGTGGCATCGAGGATGACTGAACTTTACTATCGTCCTACGGTAGTCCTTACACGTAGCGGTGATCTGGCAACAGGATCTGCACGAAGTGTTGCTGGCTATGATATATATGATGCAGTAAAGAGCTGTCGCGACCTATTGGAGAACTTCGGAGGTCATACATATGCTGTAGGCCTGTCTCTGAAAATAGAGAACATTCCCGAATTCAGAAGACGATTCCAGCAATACGTATCAGACCATATACTCCCTGAACAGACCGAACAGACTCTCGACATCGAAGAAGAGATTGACTTCAAGGATATCAGTAAGAAACTGCATAACGACCTAAAGAAGTTTGCGCCCCACGGACCTGGCAACGAGAAACCGATATTCTGCACCCGCAACGTATACGATTATGGCACGTCAAAAGTTGTAGGTCGTCAGCAGGAGCATATTAAACTGGAGCTGGTAGACTCGAAATCATCTAACGTGATGAATGGCATCGCATTCGGACAGAGTGCAGATGCAAGATATATCAAGTCGAAGCGTTCGTTCGATATTGCATATACCATCGAGGAAAATATCTACAAGCGCAGTGATGTACAGTTACAGATTGAGGACATCAAACCCTCAGAGGAGTGAAGAATTACAAGGAGATCCTCCGAGAGTATTGGGGCTATGATGACTTTCGCGGAATTCAGAAGGAGATCATCGAGTCGATAGGCAGCGGACACGATACTTTAGGTCTGATGCCTACTGGTGGAGGAAAGTCCATCACATTTCAGGTGCCGGCACTATGCAGTGATGGCACCTGTATAGTAATCACTCCACTCATAGCCCTGATGAAAGACCAGGTGATGAACCTGCGTCGTCACGGGATTCGCGCAGCAGCGATATATTCAGGACTGTCGAGAGAAGAGATAGTGACTATTCTTGAGAACTGTATCTTCGGAGAAGTCAAGATACTGTATGTATCGCCGGAGCGACTGTCATCAGAGCTTTTCAGGACTAAGCTCCGCCACATGAAGGTGAGCTTTATCACTGTCGACGAGGCTCATTGTATCTCACAATGGGGATACGACTTCCGTCCTTCATATCTTGAGATAGCAGATATCAGAAAGGATCTGCCCAATGCGCCAGTCCTGGCGCTAACGGCAACTGCGACTCCCTTAGTAGTAGAGGATATCCAAGAGAAATTAAGTACTGGCAATCATAGTAAATCTAAGCCGCTTAGCAGTTTCAATGTCTTCAAGATGTCCTTCGAGCGCAAGAACCTTGCGTATGTAGTAAGGAGAGCTGCCGACAAGCGTTATGAACTGATTCATATCCTCAATAGCGTAAAGGGTTGTGCGATAGTATATGCCCGAAGTCGCAGGCGGACAAAGGAAGTTTCCGATATGCTCAACGAAGCAGGCATCTCAGCAACATTCTATCATGCCGGACTCGAGACAGTAACAAAAGACGAGCGACAGAGAGCCTGGCAAAACGACAAGATAAGAGTGATGGTGGCTACAAATGCCTTCGGAATGGGCATTGACAAACCGGATGTAAAACTGGTGATACACATCGACTGTCCTGACTCGCTCGAAGCTTATTTCCAGGAAGCTGGCCGTGCTGGAAGAGACGGCTTCAAAGCATATGCAGTACTACTGTATAATGATGCCGACCATCGGAAACTCGACAAACGTATCAGTGACACTTTCCCAGACAAAGACTACGTAAAGAAAGTATACGAACATCTGGCATATTTTTATCAGGTAGGTGTGGGGTCTGGCTATCATGCAACCTTTGAGTTTAACATCGATAAATTCTGTCACTCCTTCCACCACTTCCCTATCCAGGTGGATTCTGCACTGAAGATTCTTAACCGGGCAGGATATATCGAATATACAGAGGAACAGGATAATCAGGCACGAGTGATGTTCACTATCGGTCGTAATGACCTTTACCGTTTGGAGAGCAATTCACCTAACGAAGAGAAAGTCATTACCGCTCTGCTGAGAAACTACGGAGGACTGTTTGTTGACTACAACTTCATCGATGAAAGTTTTATCGCCAGCCAATGTGACTTGAAGCCCCAACAGGTATATCTTATCTTAAAGAGTCTCAACGAGAAACATATCCTGCACTTCATCCCTCAGAAGAAGACTCCTTACGTGAGGTATCTGCAGCGACGCGAAGACACAGAGTATATACAGATACCGCCTGTTGTCTACGAAGAGAGAAAAGAACAGTTCCGTCAACGTATACACGCTATGATTGAATACGCCACTACGGATAATATATGCCGAAGCCGAATGTTGCTTAGATATTTCGGAGAAACAGAGAGTCATGACTGTCGGCAGTGCGATGTATGTCTGAGTGAGAATCATGACAGCACAAATGAGACTACTCTTTCTTCAGAGGCGCACGCAATACTTGAACTCCTAAGCGATGGCAAGGAACATCATATAACAGAACTGCGCGACATCCAGTTGCCAACAGAACAACTAAATGTCGCGCTAGAATATCTTCTCAAAGAAGAATATATCTACCAGAAAGACGGATTCCTGTCGAAAAATTAGAAATCAAACTTAAGCTGCTTACTGCGCTCGTCTTCATCATCATGCTCATGACAGTAGCTACTGCCATCGAAACAGTGAGTACATACCCGGCACTTCGGCATACCTATTGCCTCAATAAGATCCTCAAGCTTTGCAAACTTCAGAGATGTCAGTCCTAAACGACGTGCTATCTCATCTACCATACGCTTATACTCAGAAGAGTCCGTCTGCGCATATTTCTCCAGATTCTTTTTGTCATCACCCTCGAAGTCCCTAATAATACGACGGGTGATAAGCTCCATATCACTCTTGGAAGTAGTAAAACCAATAAACGGACATCCATAGACCAGAGGTGGACAAGATATACGACAATGGACCTCCTTTGCGCCGTATTCGAAAAACGTCTTGACGTTATCCTTCAGCTGAGTGCCTCGTACGATGGAGTCATCACAGAACACGACACGCTGGTCTTTCAACAGCGACGGGTTCGGAATCAGCTTCATCTTTGCCACGAGAGCACGACGCTCCTGATTGCCTGGTGTAAACGAACGAGGCCAGGTAGGAGTATACTTCAGCACACTACGCTTATAAGGCACACCCTTTCCCTCAGCGTACCCCAAGGCCATACCGACACCTGAGTCAGGTACACCGCAGACGCTATCGACATCTGTATCGTCATTCTCGCCCATCATCTTACCATTAGCCTCTCGCACTGCCTCTACGTTGATGCCGTTATAATCAGAAGCAGGGAAACCATAGTAAACCCATAGGAACGAACATATCTGCTCTCTCTTGAATGGCTCCTGAAGCACTTCCATTTTGTCAGCAGTAAGATATACTATCTCACCTGGACCGAGGTCTCTTACACGATGGAATTCAAGGTTGGGGAAGCTGGTGGTCTCGCTGCTGACAGCATAAGATCCATCCTTTTTTCCTATTACTATAGGGGTACGCCCCAGGAAATCACGAGCAGCAATGATACCGTTCTCAGTCATAATAAGCATCGAACAAGAGCCTTCTATCTTACGATAAACGAGGTTGATACCTTCAACAAAGGTACGTCCCATATTGATGAGCAGTGCCACAAGCTCCGTCTGATTGATATTATTGGCAGAGAGCTCACTGAAGTGCATACGGAGCTCCAGCAACTCATCAGCAATCTGACGAAGATTATTGATCTTAGCAACAGTCACTACTGCATAGCGGCCTAAATGAGAATTAACGATGATTGGCTGCGGGTCTGTATCGCTGATAACACCTATACCCAGATTTCCTGAGAAGTAATGAGTGGGAATGTGTTTTTCTCTTGACATAAAACTGTCATTGAAGAATGAAATAAATTTAGAGGCGGACACAAAATGTCTGCCTCTCTCTTTATCTTTGCAGCCGAATAACATTATGTATAACGTAATTTTCAAAGAAGTATGTTGATTGCCTATGGCAGAGGGAAAAGATTTGTGAAATGCACAGAGTGCGGAGAATTATTTTGGGTTCTAGCAGAATCTAAGATGGACTATTTATTTGACCAAACTCTCTGCTGTCCGAATTGTGGGAGTAACAAGATTCGTCTTACATCGATTTTTATTAAGACTGATCATGAAGTCTGGGATCAAATAACAAAAAAATAAAGTTAAGTGATATGTGTGGTTTAATGTTTGTTGACTTGATCTGCCCCAAATGTGGCTGTCCTTTCTTATGGTGTAATGGTGGTGATGTAATTTACGACTATTCATCACAGCATAAGGCGACTTGCCCTTCATGTGGTTATGAAGACTGGGAATCCAAATTCCCCAGAGATAAAGGACAATCTGTAAGTTTTGCAACAGAACAAGAAGAAAAAAGGTATCATGAGATAAAGGATTTTGAAAAGAAGTTAGAAGAGTTGTTGAGAAGTCTATGAATTTGTTTGGTGATTCGCTGAAGAAGAAGTTAAAAGATGCTGAGGTTGAATTAAGAAAGCCTGCTCTGTTCTATGAAGGTGATCTGTATTTTCAGATTACTGAAGATAGAGGGGGGCTTGTACTGAAAGTGGTTAATAAGAAAGGCCAGGTGGTAACAGACTATCTGACAGAGAACTATCCTGTAAATCTACGAAACGTACTCCACTTTTATCGCTTTTACAAGGCGAGAAATGCAGAAATGGTTTATCTCGCTGATAACCCCAGCATCATACGCCTCATCACACTCTGTGACAATCTGGTGAATGGGAAGATGGAGACAATTGAAGTGAAGAATGTGGCCCTTGATGTTTATCTGCATATCTCCAGGCAGAATCTGGAATATTATGCGGCTACGTTCTCAGTATCGAATATGACTTACTATATCGAGAATTTTAAGATGTTGTCTGATGAGTATATCATTTCCGGAAAGACTATCTATCCTATTAATCCCATCGGAGCCAGGTTCTCGCTGCTGCACGAATTCATACAGTCGATGCCTGTGGATAAGATAAATCAATACTTGTCTGTCTTTTATTCCTACTTCGAGAATGTAAAACTGACTTTTGAAATGAGGCACTGCCAGATTATATATAGGGATGACCATAAAAAGATGCTGAAGCCCACCATCTTAATCAATGGCTTTCTTGAAGACAAGTCGCTTTCCTTCAAAGTCATTCACTCTGTTCCGGATTTCGATTCTGATCTTACAGAGGATATCAAGCTCTATTATATTGCGGAGCTTGACCGAAGGGGTGTTCTCTCACTATGGAATGTGGTCTATAAAAAGCCTGAAAGTGATATTAAGAAGATACACAAGTCGCTCTATCCCTATTGCAAAACAAGGGAAGAATGGGAAGATCTGAGGAACAGCATCGATTTTTTCATCTTGCCGAAATATCTGGTTTCAAAATTTCTGGACTACTGTCTTCCTGCGCTCTCCCTCAATTACAGAGTTGTTGGTACCAAGAATTTGGAAAAGGTAGCCATTAAGCGGATACATCCTCAGATAAGGATGATGGTTAGCTATGGTGTGAATTTCTTCCAGGGAGTGCCAAAGGTGCAAATCGGAGATGTGGAATATAACCTTGCCGAATTTCTCAGGAAATACCAGAACAATGAGTTTATAGATCTGTCGAATCAAGAAAAAGGCATCATCAACAATAAACTCTTACGGAGGCTGAAACGCCTTTGCGAAGAGGTTGATAAGAAGACTGGCCAGTACAAGTTCTCTTTCTTTGATATTCCTGAGATAGAGAAATTATTAAACTGCCAGTTAGAGGGTAAGGAAATCAAACCTGTCAGGGCTTTTTATGAGGGAATGGCAGAACTAAGCAACAAACCCTCACTCTCGCCCAGCGTTAATGCCAAGTTGAGAGGGTATCAGGAAGAAGGGCTGAAGTGGTTGTCTTATCTGTATCAGAATAACAGAAACGGATGTCTGGCCGATGATATGGGACTTGGCAAGACGCTTCAGGTCATCGCACTGCTGACACTGGTGCAAAAAGAATTGAAGCAGCCTGCCATCATCATTATGCCAAACAGCCTGATATTCAACTGGGAGAATGAACTGAAACGCTTTGCGCCACAATTAAGCTATTACGTGTACTACGGTAAGAACAGAGTCTCGATGATGCTGTTAAGGCAAATCTCATCCTTACCACATATACTATTGTGAGACTTGATGCCCAGAAGCTGAAAGATTATTCTTTCCATTATGTTATCCTCGACGAATCACAGGCCATCAAGAACTATGACGCTAAGACGACAAAGGCCGTACGACTGTTAAACGGTTCGCATAAACTGGCCCTGAGCGGTACACCCATTGAGAACAACCTTACTGAACTATATTCGCTATTCTCATTCCTGGAGCCTACGATGTTTGGGGATTTCAAGAAATTCAAGGAAAAATATCTGGTGCCAATTATGGCAGGAGTAAAGGGCGTTACAAACGAATTGAGCACCCGTGTCTTCCCATTTATTTTAAGAAGGATGAAAGAGGATGTGCTTAACGACCTGCCGGATCTTTCAGAAAATGTGATTTATGTGGAGATGAATGAGAACCAGAAGAAGCTCTATGAGGTAAAGCGGAAAATCGCCCTTGGCCTTATTGGTAATAGCAAGATGCAGGTGTCATTTTTTGAAACACTCTCTGAACTGAGAAGGATTGCCTCAATACCAGAAGTGGTCAGCAATGGCAAGATACCTTCACCGAAGGCGGATTTGCTGACTGAACGTATCTGCCAGACTTTGCAAGGTGGAAAAAAGAAGGTGGTGGTGTTCTTTCACTATCTGGGTGGCATCGAGACGATGAGGAAAAGACTGGATGAATACCATATCGGCTATGACATCATCACAGGAGAGACTCATAACAGGAAGCGGATTATTGAGAAGTTCAATACCGATGAGAAGTGCAGGGTATTGATGATGACACTGAAAACGGGTGGTGTTGGGCTGAATCTCACTGTAGCAGACACCGTATTCATCTATGAGCCTTGGTGGAATAAGGCTGCTGAAATACAGGGCATAGACCGCCTGCACAGAATTGGACAGAAGCAGAAGGTGTTCAGTTATTCAATTATTGCCAAAGGCTCTATCGAAGAAAGAATCCTGGAGCTGCAGGAACTCAAGACTGACCTTTGCAACGAGATTATCAGAGCTGACAAGAAGGATGGAAAGATTCTCTCTGAGGAAGATATGAAATATCTATTGGGATAACTATTTCTCATAGATAGCTTCGTGTTGTACGATTTGGTTGAAATAGGGTGATAAATCCGTTTCTTCGGATCCAATCTTGTAGCCAAAGAAACGGTATCCAAGCCCTCTATAGTACATCATTTTGGAAAGCAGGTCGATGGATGGTTTGGGTATTTCAAAATCACTAATAACCAACACATCGGCTAACTGATACTTTTGACTGCTTTCCCATGAATCAAAGATTTCCAATAGCATATCGGTGATGTCTGTTGCGCCAGATACTATCGGTATTTGCATGATGAAATCCTTGTAACCACCCCCTAATCTTACTTTATAATTCTCCCAGGCTTTTGTCAGATCAACCACATCAATATCTTCAGAATATAATATCAATAGACAGGCTCTTCTCTGACGTCGAGCCTCCATAAATATGTTAGAGACTACCACTCTGGCTACATCCAAAGGGTGACCTGCCATACTTCCGGATGTGTCCATGCAAATAATCATTGGACCATGGCCTTTCGCTCGAACATTATACAGTCCACGAGATGGTTTTCCGTTTTCTGATTTGTGAAGAAATAACTGTAGTTGATGATCAACGTATTTATGAAGGAAAATGTCTTCTGTCTGACTATCGGAGAACAAGGCCGTTTCAAAGGGTAGCAAGGAAGATAAAGACTGTCCTACGGTAATGCCCTGTATATCACTCCCTCCAGAATGAGGCAAATTCTGATTGCCATATGAAATATGCGCCTTTCTCTCACCTGCATCGGAGGGTTTCCTGCCTATCAATGAAAGAATCTCTGTAAGTGCATGATTCTTTCTCCGTAATTTCAATAATTCTATCGTTTCCTTTATTCCGTTGTCGTTTAAGCCCTCGCCAAGACCCTCCATCAATCTGTCGAAATCCTTTGAACTGATTTGGCCTTCATCTATAGCCTTCTTAGCGATTTGAAGTCTATTTCTGTAAACAAATTCAATCTTTTTCGCTTGTTCTTGAATTGCTCCTTCTATATCTTCATTGAACTCTAATTCCCTTAGAATTTCAGAAATGAAAGAGATAATCGCATTTCGGTAGGCAGCCTTATGTAACGGATCTGAAAATGCTTCCTTGAATAGCTCCATCTTTGAAAAATGGTTGCGTAAATAGTCTATAATAGAGTCGTCTGAATCACGAAAAGGATTGTTTGCACTGATGTCAATTGATAAAGGAGGGATTCTGCCAGTCTTAAAGAACTGGTTGACGAAATTAACATAGAAAGCCATTTTAATCTTATTTTTCATAAGCCTTGCTAATGTTGACCCTTATTTCGACTATCTCATTATTCATTTTATTTATGAAATCACAGATATCCCTTTCGTCATCTACATTATAAAACAGATTCAAGGACAATGTGTGATGTACATGTTTAATATGATCACAAATAGATTCTACCTCTTTGTAGAAATCATCTGGTGATACCGATAGAGTAGTCTGCGTTTTCTGCATTTGGCCGTCTTCCATCTTTTCTATCTCATATCTGACACCATCGAGATAGATGTAATCGTTATCTCTCAAAAGATTGGTCATCCTCCATCCTTCTGGTAGGGATCCTTTACGATTCTTGAGGTCGTAAAGCCTGATAAAAGTTTTCTGTTCATCATCCTCTTTATCCTGATAGATGATGCCGTGTTCGCCCAAGCTCCGTTTCGTGGGGTTTCTATAGGGTATATTCATGAAGTCAGCGATGGCGATGAATGTTTGTCCTATACCATGGGCTAGAACATGATAATAGAAACTGTTATAGACCATTTTGCCAGAATCAGTTTTTGAAGAAATCATCTTGGAATAAGTTTGTTGCTCTGTCTTCTTTCGTAAATAACTCTTGATCTCTTTTCTCAGGTTCAGAATACCAAGAGTACATTCTGAAAAGACTGATCTGATGATAATCTTATTGATGGGCTTTATCTCATCCATCTCTTGCCATAAACAATATTTCAAAAGTAACAAGTCTGAGAGACAGACAGTATCTCGTCCTTGCATCAATGCCGATATGCGAAGCAAGCGGATAATCTTTTTCCACCTGCGGTCACTGACATAGACCAATCGGGATTCTTCTTCACTATCTTCATCATCGTATTCTTCTTCATTTTGTATTGAAACAGTTTTCAGTGCCTCCCGTATTGAATGGATGACATCCAGAATCTCATCTGGCACATTGACCTTGGAGATCTCAGATTGCCAATGATGATACTCTTTTTCTGTAATGGTACACTTGATGGATGGATTCAGATCAGTATGCTCATCGAGAATCATCTTATCGAAATCCTCTCTCTTGGAAATGCTACCACAAACCATCCTGACGATAAACCTGTCCCATAGAGCTTCTAACCCCTCGCCAGATGCCGGCAACTCGTTACTTGCGCCAATTAGCACTTTCATGGGCAAACGGATATCTTTCTCCCCATTATGATATATCTTTTCGTTAATTGCTGTCAGCAAGGAGTTCTGTATTGCAGGGCCAGCCTTCCATATTTCATCCAAGAAGACAATATCGGCAGTTGGCATATAACCATCTATATTGCGTTCATATTTGTCTTCTTCCTTCATCTTGCGAATACTCACAGGTCCGAAAATCTCGTCAGGGGTAGAGAATCTGGACATGAGATATTCAAAACTTCGAGCATTCTTAAAAATCGCTTTTGTACGCCTAGCAATCAGCGATTTGCCGATACCTGGAGGACCTAATAACAATATGCTTTCGCCTGCAATAACAGTCAACAAAACTAATGCACATTCCGTATCCTTATCATAAAGACCAGCAGACATTTCTCCTAATAATTGATCTATTCTTTGTTTCATGGCTGCAAAATTACGATAGGGGACGGACATTTTTTGTCTGTCCTTTGTCGTATCTTTGCGTTATTATTATAATAATGTATAGATGTTATGGAAGTTTTTAATAATATTATTTGGTCTTATATAGGAATTTTCCTAACTTTGCCACAAAATTGAATGCGTATGTCGAAACTGAAGAAATGCCTATATCTGATTAACCTCATGGAGAGGAAGGGGCCAATGACCCTGAAAGAGATTAATAACTATTACCAATATTCTTCACTCTATGAAGGTGAGGAGATACAACCTCGTACTTTCCTCAGGTACAAAGATTATATTGACGAGACTTTCCCATGTTATATTGAGTTTAATCAACGGACGGGTAAGTATGAGTTGCACCGTCATCAGGCTCTTTATGGTGAGGATGATTCGCTTTACGACTATCTGCTGTCGGCCTATCATATTGAGGGTATGACGGAACTAGCCCTAAAGCATCGTGATAAGATTATGCTGACAGAAGCACCTACAGGAGTGGAGTTCGTTCAGATTATCTTGGAAGCCATTGATAAGAAAAGGGGGATAGAATGCGAATATTATTCGTTCAACAAAAAGACGAATAAACATCATGTGCTGATTCCGTATTTTATGCGTACATGGGAACAGCGTTGGTACTTGGTTGCAGAACCAGAAACCCATCCTGGGGAATTGTCTGTATATGCCTTAGAGCGTATGGAGGATGTAGAGCTCACGGATAAGAAAATGATTCCTTCATTAAATATCTCGGCTGAAGATTATTTTGATGGCAGTTTTGGTGTCAACCACTCTGACAACCAGAAACCTGAGGTGATTCGTATTAAGGTGTATAGTGCTCAGGTAGAGTATATAAGAGCTCTCCCTATTCACGAATCACAGAAAGAAATCGAGACAACAGAAGAATGGAGCATCTTTGAATATAGGCTGGTTCCTTGCTTTAATTTCTACCAGCAACTGCTTTGGCATAGGGAAAAGCTGGAGGTGTTGGAGCCTCTTCATGTCAGAGATGAAATGAAGAAAACGATAGAGAAGATGTTAGAACATTACAGTACACAACGAAAGCCTTAATGAACGTGTCTCGCAGGAGTTAGATAAAGGCATCTGTGGGGGTGAAAGAAATCTTCCCTGAAAGCGAATTGGCTCCAAGTTACAAGTATAGGACTAATTGGATTACATTCTACAAGTGACGAACTTCGATAAAATGCAGAGAAAATAACAATAATATGGAATATAATCATTATTTTTGCAAACGAAACGAGATATGGCAAAACGTAGAGAAATAAGGAATAGTACGGCAGAGTTCCTAATCTTTCAGATAGAAGGAAAGGGACAAGGGATAGAGGTGTACTATAAGGACAAGACGGTGTGGTGTACCCAGAAAGCAATGGGTATGCTGTTTGACTGCTCAACGGACAATGTGGGACTTCATCTGAAGAACATATTTACAAGCGGTGAACTGGTTAAGGATTCAGTTACCGAGAAAATCTCGGCAACTGCCTCTGATGGGAAGAACTATATGACTCAGTTTTACAACCTCGATGCCATCATAAGTGTGGGATATCGTGTCAATAGCATCCGGGCTACTCAGTTCCGCCAGTGGGCCACAAGTGTACTTCGTGAATATGCCATTCGTGGTTATGTGCTGGACAGGAAACGAATGGAGAATGGTACGTTCTTGGATGAGGACTACTTTGAACACCTGTTAGCAGAGATTCGTGAAATTCGTCTGTCTGAGCGACGTTTCTATCAGAAATTGACGGACATCTATGCGACAGCAATTGATTACAATCGTGATGCGCCAACGACAAGACTCTTCTTCAAGATGATGCAAAATAAGATGCACTATGCTGTTCATGGACATACGGCAGCTGAACTGATAGTAGAACGAGCCGATGCCGAACAAGAACACATGGGACTGATCACTTGGGAGAATGCACCTGACGGAAAGATTGTCAAGACAGATGTATCAATTGCCAAGAACTACCTAAAAGAGGTGGAACTGGCAGACATGGGACAACTTGTGAATGGTGTACTGGAATTGGCAGAACGTATGGCTAAACGTCATATCCCTATGACAATGGAGGATTGGGCCAAACAGATTGATACTATCTTGGCGGCTGGTGGTAATGAAGTGCTACAAACGGCAGGTTCTGTAACAGCAGAAGAGGCCAAAGAACATGCCGAGACAGAATTTGAGAAGTACCGCATCGTACAAGATCGTTTGTTCCAAAGTGACTTTGACAAGTATTTGGGGGAATTACCTTTTGAAGGTGAATAAGTGATTCCTGTATACAACATATCATTACGGTAGAAGGACGTAGCCTAATACGCACTTTTTCTGGCAGGTGCCACAAAAGATGCCGCAATTAGTTCAAGAGCGGCGAGCAAGCTCAGAGCAAAAAGTTGAGTATGGATTTGGTTAATTGAAATAGAATGATTACCTTTGAGACTATGTCTCGAAGTTCTTGGACAAGCCAAGCGAACGAGTTCGAGTTCTCACGTTCGAAAATACTCAAATAAATTTGGTATTTTGCTCACTTATTCGTAACTTTGCACCCGATGGCGAGTCATAAAACGGCTGGTGGCTCAGCATCGGGTGTTCTTTGAATGCAATCCATAGCAGAACGTGGAATTGAGTACGGTTGCCAATTCGTAACCCCATTTTCCTTCAATTCCCCCAACTGCCTTTAGATAAAGAAAGAATGCGAATTCTTACAAAGTTACGAAAAAAATAATAAGACTCCAAATAAAAATGAAAAAAATTAAGAGATTATGATGAAAAAAGTTGCGAAAACATTTGGTGGTTTCAGATATTTTTTGTACCTTTGTAGCATAATAAAAAGCGGGAAACAGCCACCCGGTGCAGCTGGCTGACTTAGTAGTCCAATACCATAAAAACATTTTTACAATGGCTACAAACGAAATTAAGCTTGGAATCAACTTGCGACAGAACAAGAATTCCAAAAATGCGGGATACGGCAAGTACTATCCCGAAGTTGACACACAGACCACTCTTACCCTGCGAGGCTTTGCCAAGCACATGAGTGATCACGGCAGCATCTACGGTCTCGATCTTATCGAGGGCGTGCTGAAGAAGATCACCCAGTGTCTGCCGGAACTCATCAGCCAGGGCGTGCCCGTGCGTCTCGATCCTCTGGGAACATTCCTCCCGACATGTGATGTTGACAAACCTCTGTTGAACATCCCGGCTATGGAAGGTGCTGATCCCAACAATGTTGTGAAGGGTGTTCACATCCGATTCCTGCCCTACGGTGTGGAGGACGAAAACATCACCTCTCGCCGCTTCAAGGAGGAGTACTGCTCACTCGAGTTCCGTAACATCATCGACACCCAGGAGGTGACGGTGGATGGAAAGAAGAAGAAGGTGACCACGCTGAAGCCGGTAACTACTGCTATTACAGAATGGAAGGCAGCCCATGGCGGAGGTAGCTCTCAGCAGGGCGGCTCAGGAAGCGGCTCTTCGACAGGCTCAGAGACCGCAAGCGTAGAGGCACCAGTGATTAGCGGAGAGACCCCGTTCGACGAGAGTACTCAGGTAAGCATCAGTGGTCCTGATGGAGCGGAGATCCGTTACACCACAGACGGCACGGCTCCTAACGCGCAGAGCAGCCTGTACAGCGAGGCAATCACTCTGACTGACACTGCGACCGTGAAGGCTATCGCCATCAAGGATGGAACATCCAGCGAGGCTGCCACTAAGGTCTTCACCAAGAACGGCAGCAACGTAGGTAGCGGTGGCTTCGAGACGGGTAATTAGCCTCTAATTCAAATCGGCTGCCAGAGAAAGGATACTCTGACAGCCGATTTTCTTTTATCCTCCGTTTTTTCGTAAAAATAACGAGGAAAAAGGAATAGATTCATCACTTGATGATGCTGGTAATCGTAAAGGGTGATACGGCGCAGATGGTAGTAGGCGAGCCAGTAGTTCTGTAGGGAGGCTATCTAATAACTGTATAGTACGTTTCATATCGTCACTTCTAGTTTACCTGTTCTATTTTTTGTATTTCATTCCAGTAAAAGAATGCCTCAATATTGCTTTTTTTGATTCACTCTATCAAAACCTCACCCCGAAGAATGACCGTATGCGCCACTTGATATTATGTATCGCGAGGCTTTCCTTATCACCGACATTGGTGAAATTGAACACCATCGACATACCAATAAACTTATTACTCCACTGACGCACCACGGCACCACGTCCCGTGATTATCACCTCAGGGAAATGGTAGTGAAGAGGCACCCGCGCATCGTCGAAGGTCATCGATGCGTTGCTATAGACGATAAACGTGGGCAGGGCCGATATGTGAAGCAACCATCCCTTGCCAGGCACGTAGTTATAACCATAGCCCGCTCCGACACCGATGTTTGTCATCTTAAGCGTCATATCCCGCTCCCAATCGAGATCAGCGCGCTGACCCATGCCCGATGCTGCCAGAAGGAAACTGCCGGCAGAGCGACGCTGGATATAACTCTGCGAGAAAGCTGCGGGATAAGAGAAACGGCGGCTGTTGAATACGTAGAAGGCATTAACGTTAAGCGTCTTCACCGAGAGCACACCGTCGGGCAGAGTGATACGCTCCATACCCTCATGGTCGTGCCAGCCCTTGAAGTTCTTGGCATTCTGATAGATGATGTCGAAGCCGAAACGACGCCCGTAGCTGTTGAAATTCAACTCGTAGTCATGGTACTTACCCATCAGTTTGGCGGGGTTGAGCGACGCGCTGAGCGACAGACCGAGGTAGCTGACACCCAGGCTGAGCGTAGCCTTCCTGTTGGCATCCATCTCTGCCTTGAAATGCTTTCCCTGATCTATTCCCTCGGCATCGATCTTCGCCCCCGACACATTCATACGCGCCGTGACTGTCCACTTCGTCGAAGGCCGGGTGATATACGCTGTATCGATGTCTCCCTTACGATAGTTACGTGAAAGCATGCTGTCGGCACGGTGAAGTATCGACTGAGCAGATACCTGGGGTGCCGACAGCAGAAGCGCTATGAACGATAATTCCTTAATCATTCAGGGGCATCATCTTTATTAAAGCCGAATAGACATTCAGAGCCGAACCAGCGGCATTGCCGCCAGGGGTAAACGACATGCTGAAGGGCTTGTTGAAATTCTCCATGGTCTGGGCATCAACAATCTCGCTGATGGGGATGAACTTATCGGAATTCAGATCCTTCAGTGCGGGCTCTATGATATACTGCTTGTCTTTCTCCGTCACACAGAACTTCATCACCTCCGCCTTCGTCATCTGCCTGCAGGAAAGCTGAAAATCAGATGACTGGTTGAGCGACTCCACTATTCCTGCCAGGGCATCGGGCGAGCTGACCGGCTGACGGTTCCTGATGGCCGAGGCGAAATTCTGTGAGAAGGTATCACCGTCGCTAATCGTGCCTGAGAGCGTAAGGTCGTTGAGGATACGAATTGCTACAGTCTTTATGTCAGCGACATTCAATGCATCCGCAGATATCTGCCCGATAAAGCCGCCCTGCTGCTTAAGCCGCATCAGCGCCACGCAGTCGACGATACTCGTTCCATCGCATGCATAGCCATAGCCGAGGGTCATATTGCCATTGTTGCTGTTGAGGCGGAAATCAAGGGTGCTCTCCTTGCCGCTGGCGGAGTAGCTGTGCTGCTGGCCGGTAATATTAAATGACTTTGCATCGAGACTGACAAAGGCAGAATTCTCATTCAGAGGCAATTCCAGTCCGATGACGGTCTCGCTCAGCGTCTGCTCCTTATTGTCAATAAACCCTGTCAGAGTCATAGTGAGCGAACGGGGGAACCGGTTGACGCAGGCCACACCTTTCACATTCGGGATGTTTGCCTCAGACACCGTCTGGTAATACTCGCCACCGTCCTTTATGATAACCTTGAAGAGTGTATATCCGATGCCTTTGATATCAGCCGGGAAGATGAACTCCAGATTCTTGGCTGTAGAGAGACGACAGTTTCCCTTGCCATCAAACACTACCTGTATGCCATAGCCGCTGTTGTCGACGGTAATATACATCAGATAGCCCATCTTGGCCAACTCAGAACCGGAGGTTACAGGACTAATGCCGGCTACGGCCTTTCTCATGGAACCGGTAGAGAGCAGGCTCTTCATGTTGGTCATGAAGTCCTTGCTGCCCTCCATCATTGCCGACAGCTGCTCGTAGGCCTGAGCTGCGACATTGAGGGATTCGACATCGAACATGTCTGCCATCGTCTTGGCATCGCTGTCGATATGCCTTACCAGTTCATTGCGATTATCAATCGCCTCCTGCTCCTCGAGTGAGGGTGCCACAGGGTTGTCGTCAACGCTACACGACGTTGTCAGCCCTGTGCCGCAGAGCAATAATACTGCGGAGAGTGCATAATACTTAATCCTTTTCATCGTGCAATGTACTTTTTACCGTTCTCGATATAGATTCCCTTTTCAGGCTTACCGTTCAGACGACGACCCTGAAGGTCGAAGTAGTTATGGGTGCCGTCATTGTCGATGGTATGGATAGTAGGAGTGATGCCTGTAGTGCCATCGCCGTTGCCAAGCACGTCACCGGAATAGAGCAGGCCGGAGATTTCAGCTACCTCACCGAAGCCTTCACTATTCTCCATGTAGAATCGGGTCACGATGCTTCTTGCCAGATTAGGCTGTGAGTAGTCGTAGGTATCCGGATTCTGTCTGAAATACTTCCCCGAGTTATCGTTGACACGTACATACGAACGGAACGGAGGGATTCCCCAAATGCCCATGAACGGCTCCCATATACCATCATCACGCAAAGCATATTCCTGACCGTTGGCTTTGACAGAATCGAAGGTACCATTCCATGTGCCTACCTCTACCTTCTTGGTATCAAACCACCAGCTGGTAAAGTCATAGACAGGCATGCCCTCAGCCACCTTGCTCGTCATCTTAACGTCTATGGCGTTGAACTGTATATCATCCTTGTTGACTACTATCATGTAGGGCTTTCCTGCCTCCATCAGATTGTCAGCCATCTCACGGAAGATAAACTGATAGTAGACGGTATCCACATATTCCAACTGATATGCCTTTGCCCTACCCTGCTCGTAGTAATCGTTGATGTTGAACTCGTAAGGCAGACAGACGGTTGCCGCCATTGGCGCGAATGTGCCGTCGCCATTGTCACGGGCAGAGATCTTACGCTCGTAGGCCACGTTCCATGTCTGTCCGTCAACATTCTGTAACAGAGAGGTGAAATCGAAGCCGCTGACTACCTCAGGAATCTCGATGGAGTCCTTTGGCAGGCTGAAGCCGTAGAAGTTGTCGAGCGAGGCACCCTCACCCATAAACTTCAGACGATAGAAACCGGAATAAGGTGCCTTGAATACGATGGTTTCACTCTGGAAATAGGTATTGTAGAGGGTCCAGTCCTTATCAGCATCTCTCTTATAATACAGACTCAGATGAGAAGGAGTGCCGCCGCCACCCATGAACATCGACATCATTGCCATCATGCCGCCGCCACCGATATCAGCTGAGAAGCGCAGCAGGTGGCCTTTCTTGGCCTGCAGACGAGGTGTGATGACCTCATACTCCTTGGAATCGGTCTTGACAACCCACGACTTCTCCTCGCCACTGCCACCACCGAACATTGCCATCATATCATCACCACCGCCCTGGGTGATGGTCCATCCGGTAGTGCTCCAACCTTCCGGGAACTGACGCGGATAGGTCTGGTCTTCTATCACGTAGACAGGCTCGAAATCCTCCGACCAGGCATCTGACTTAATGATGTAGGCATTCATGGCGACTGCCTGTGGACTTACACGCTCATCTGTCGGAGTGAGCATCATCAGTTCATTGATCTCACCCTGACGCTCATCATCACGGAGCATGGTTGCATTAAGGAGCAGGGAGTCGCCGGAAGCTATCGAGAGGGTTTTCTCATTGAAGGCAAGGCGTGTCTCGTCTAATGAAGTGACGTTGACACCGAGGGTACCGGTACCGGTATTCATCACCGTGAAGGTTGTGGTGCTGTCACCCCTGAGCATGCCAAGGCTGAGACTCTTCACGACAGCGCTGTCGAGTGTAACATAGAGGTCCGGGGCATTCATGTCGATCTTGAATCCGGCCACTGAGTCGATGGAGATACTGTCGGAAGCCATAAAACGGAAACGGTATTCACCGGGCTCCAGACCTGACAGCCACTGAGTAGTATAAACGGTGTCGAGGGCATTGGAGAAGTCCTTAGCCATCTCCCACTTGCCAGAGCCATATACCGACTTCTCGATGAAGAAAGTAGGACTGCTGCTGCCACCGCCTCCCATCAATGAACTGAAGTCCATGCCACCGCCACCGGGCTTCATAGCTGAGAAGATAAGCACATCGTTGACATCGCTAATGGTAAGCGGCGGGGTCATAAGATAATATGAAGCACTGCTGCCGCCACCAAACATTGACATCATACCGTCGTCGCCACCCTGCTTCAGGGTAGCCACGCCTGTGCTGTCAACCTTCCAGCCCTCGGTAAACCAACCCTCGGGTATCTTATTATTATTAAAATCCTCTGTCCACACGCCACTCTGAGAAATGATGGCATCTACAGGCAGAGGAATCTCCTCAACACGGCTGTCGGTGGTCTTGAAGCTGAGCATCGTAGAGTTACGACCTTCATGGGCCTGACTACAGGTAAAAGTGAGTTTCACCTTGGCTGTATCTGCAGCGGCTATACTTACCTTTTTGGTATCGAGTGAGAAAGCCTTTGTATCGCTCGTTGAGAGGTCGACGGTAAGGGTGCCCGTTGCTGTGTTGACAATACTGAAGGTCATCGTAGTATCCTTCTTACAGAGACTCAGGTCGATGGGTTGTATGTTCTTATCCAGATACATTGGGTAGATGTCTGGGGCCTCCTTGTCGATATGATATCCAGCCACTGAGTCGATCTCCACATCTGCGCCGGCACGGAAACGGAAACGGAATTCTCCGGGGTCGGTATTGGAGAGGGTGAAGGTCTTAAACACGGAGTCGAGCTCGCTGGTGAAGTCGGCTACCTTTATCCATCTGTGTTCGCCATAGACGGCACGCTCAACCACAAAGGTGGAGTCGCTGTCGCCTCCCATGAAGGAACCGAGGCCACCGCCACCTTTGCCCTTCCTTGCAGAGAATGCCAGCACCTCGCCACTCTGAACACTCAGCGGTGGGGTCATAAGATAGTTGAGAGAACTGCCGCCACCCATCAGGTCTTCCATATTGAAGCCTGGCGTTCCACTACCTGTCTCGCTCTGCCCTTTATCGGGAGAGCCCTTCTTGGCCACGCCGGTACTGTCTACCTTCCAGCCTTCGGCAAACCAGCCGTAAGGCAGCTTGTTGTTGTTGAAACGCTCGTCCATCTGCTCCGTAGAGACCGACTGAGCCTGGGTGTTTACTCCTACAAGTAAGAGCAACATAGTTAAGAACATAGTTCTTTTCATTTTTGGTTGTGTCATATTGATTTGTTTTTAATAATTATTGTCAGATAATGGTGCAAAGATAGGCATTTTGATTAACATTTCCAAATTTTACAGGAAGAAACAGAAAAAGCGAGCCTCAATTTCTGAGACTCGCTTTTATTTATGTGGTTATTAATGTGTTATTTAAATCTCACGTAGCGGACAGGTTTCTCAACATTTGCGCTGTCGGATGCGGCATCTGAGCGAGTGCGTGAATACCAGCCATCATAACCCCAGTAGCTATAACTGCCCCAGTCATGGCTACGGCAGAACTGTAGTCGGAAGGCCGCATCCTGTGCACGTCGCGCAGGACTGTGGAAGAGCTGATGTGTATGCCGATATGCTCAAGCATCCTGCTTGCAGAGGAAGAATACACGGATATGCCCTGCCTTGCAACGGCTCTCTCGCATCTGCAGGTACGCCTGCGGTAACGGAACACCTCGTCACCAGGCTGTTCCGCAAAGGTCTTCCTGCGGCAGTCCCGGTTATGGCAGAAGAACTTGCGCACACCAAGCCGCATAATGACGCGCCGGCCGAGAATTGACAGGTCCTGTATCGTCCTGACATACCTGCTGTGGACACTGTGGCTGCGATGTCCGCAATAAGGACAGATGCCATGGTCAAGCGAGGATGTCGCATACATCTTGAAAGAATCGTCTTCATAATCCACCTCATGGACAATCAGGTCAGAGGATTGGTAAATCTGCGACAATCCCTCGTCGAAGGGCGAAATTGTTTCATTTGCCTTGCCGATTTCTGATTTTTTTGTTGTAACTTTGCCGCCGTTAGGGTATTTCTGCATATTTTTATACTTTATGTTTGGCGATATAAAGGTACAAAAATTATACGAAATATCCTAATATTTATTGCTATAAATAATTGATTATCAGTTAATTAAATATAAATACAACAATAGCGCATGTCAATATTTTGCGCAATCAGGAAGTGTCATTTTTGATAACGTCTCATACACTTCTTTATACAAAAATCTATATAAATACAATGAAGCCTCTTCAACTAAATTGCAGAAGAATCATGAATCTCGGGATAATTTTTAACTGACACATTGTATTTATTTCTGCTCGTGGGCATTAGTGGAAAAAAAACGGCGGGATTCTTGAGCATAGGGGGAGGCGGAAGTCCTATGTAAAAGGATAAAAACTCGTGAAACGTTTTGCAGTTTCGAGGAAAAGTCGTATCTTTGCAGGCGAGAAAACAAAACTCCAGATCAGAAACAATAGCTTAATTAATAAAAGATAGCAAAATGAAGAGAATCGTGAATTGGGTGCTTGCCGCCACCATCATCTGCAGCACGTCGGCTGTTATGACAGCCTGTAAGCAGACCAAGGCACAGGAGGGCAAGGAGAAGACCGTGCATGAGGGCGAGGCCGTCGTAGAGATGGTGAACACCATCCACCACGGCGAGAACCGCGGCACGAAGCCCGTCATCCTCTACATGTTCTATCTCTCGCAGAAGGATATGCCCCTGGCCGTGCAGCACCCTGAGATTCCTCTGGAATGACCCTGCATGATGCTGAAACAACGCAAAATTAACTTATAACAGACAATGAACAAGAACGAGCAATTTGTAATCACGATCAATCGTGAACTGGGCAGCGGTGGTCGAACCGTCGGTCGTCTGCTGGCCAAGAAGCTGGGCGTGCCTTTCTACGACAAGGCCGTCATCAAGGCCCTGCATGAGAAGTTTCACATCTCTCCCGAGGAGATTGAGCGGCTTAAGGGCCGCAAGCACAGCTGGTGGGCCGAAGTGGAGCGCATCCTGAAGATAGACGCCGGCATGAGCGTGGAATACTATATGCCGAAGAAAGGCGACGTGCCCGACATGCTGACCACCGACGAGATGTTCAAGACCGAGACGCTCATCCTGCAGGACCTCGCCGCCAGTGAGTCGTGCGTGGTGGCCGGACGCAGCGGCTTCCACGTGTTCCGCCAGCACCCAAACCATCTGAGCATCCTCATCCAGGCCTCGATGGAGAGCCGCGTAGAGCGCGTCATGCGCAAGCAGAACATGACTGAGGAAGAGGCCCGCAAGACCATCGAGCGTGTCGACAAAATGCGTGAGAATTATGTGAAGAAGTACACTGGCACATCGCGCTACGACACGCGTAACTATCAGCTCGTGATCACTGCAGACGGCAAGACGGAAGAAGATATCGCCGACCTCATCATGCGGTACATCGGCTGATATACAATCCCTCTGTAACAATATAACAATCATACGAGGCAATGGGGAAAAAGACACATTGTGGTGGGGCTGCCTTTCTGGCTCTTTGCGGCAGTATGATGCTGACGGGCTGTAGCTCGCTGGCAGACAGCTTCCGCAACAACCTGATTGTGGAGGACCGCTACAGGATGATCCTCGACGGTCTGCAGGTGACGCTGCTGATCACCTTATGCGCCGCGGTTCTTGGCACGCTCTTAGGCGGACTGGTGTGCTGGATGCGCATGAGCCGCCGGGCATGGCTGCGACAAGTGGCGCGGGTGTATATCGACCTGATGCGGGGCACGCCGGTACTGGTGTTGCTCATGCTGATGTATTATGTGGTGATGGCGCCGCTGGACGCTACGGGTATTGTGGTGGCCATCGTCACCTTCGCCATGAACACGGCGGCCTACATCAGCGAGATGCTCCGCACCACCATTCAGAGTATCGACCGCGGACAGACGGAGGCGGGCCTGGCACTGGGCTTCACCCCGAGGCAGACGTTCTTCCGAATTGTACTGCCGCAGGTGGTACGTGCGGTGATGCCCGTCTATCAGGGCGAGATCGTCAGTCTGCTGAAGGGTACGAGCGTCGTGGGCTATATCGCCGTAGCCGATATGACGCGTGCCTCCGACCTGATACGCTCCCGCACGTTCGACGCTTTCTTCCCCCTCATCCTTACGGCCGTCATCTACTTTCTCGTGGCTTGGCTCATCGGACTGCTGCTCCAGAGCCTCGTCCAGCGGCAGCGCATGAAGGCCGCTGCAGCAGCTGTGTCGCTGCTGATGGCAGGGATGCTGTGCTATATGCCCATGCTGGCGGGTGACGGCGCAGCCACTGCGTCCGGTGCTTCTTCAGCCGACGTGCCCCCGGTCTTCAAGGCCCTGAAGGGCAAGCGCGTGGCCGTGATCATCGGCAGCATACAGGACATCGCCGTCACCTCGATGGCTCCCGATGCCGACATTCTGCGCATGACCACGACGACCGATCTGCTGGCAGCCCTGGAGAACGGTAAGGTGGACGCGGCAGGCAGTGAGAGCCTGACGCTGAACTTCTCGAGGGAGATTGCCGACAAGGTGGACTCGGTGGGTGCCGGACTGGAGTCGATTCCCATAGCCGCCATCTTCAAGAAGGGCAACACCGCCCTACAGCAGGACTTCAACCAGTTCCTGGCCGACATTCGCAGCGACGGCACCTACCAGAAGATCTACGACCGCTGGCAACAGTCAGAAGACCCCTCGGCCCTCGACATCCCCGAGCAGCGCGGCACGGGGCGCACCCTGCGCGTGGCCACCTATCCGGCCATGCCGCCGTTCAACTTCATCAATTCTGGCAAGATGTCTGGCCTGGAACCCGCCATCCTCACGGAGTGGGCCAACCGCCGCAACTGGCGACTGGAGTTCTTCGTGATGGACTTCGCCGCACAGATTCCCGCCGTACAGACGGACAAGGTCGACATGGCGATGGGTGCCATCAGCGTCACCGAGGAGCGCCAGAAGGAGGTGCTCTTCTCCGACGGCTACGTGGAGTCGCACATCGTGCTCATCACCCGCAAGGGCGAGACAGAGATACTCACCAACCAGGCCCTCCACCAGACCCTCCCTGAGAGAGAGGGGAGCGGATATCTTTGGGGCGGGTTAGCGCTCCTTATTATAATAATAGGTGGCGGCGCATGGCTCTTCCTGCGCCGAAAAGACATGTCTACTCGTCATTCTCTCACCTCTGATCACTCACCCCTTGCATCTGATGCTCCGCTCCTCCGCATCTCCAATCTGCGGAAGAGCTACGGCTCGCTCGACGTGCTGCGCGGCATCACCGTCGACATCCGGCGCGGCGAGGTCATCTCCATCATCGGCCCCTCGGGCACAGGCAAGAGCACCTTCCTACGTGCGCTCAACCTGCTCGACCCGCCCACCGGCGGCAGCATCGTCGTAGACGGCGAGGACATCCTCGGCAAGGGCTATCCCGTCAACCGCCTGCGTCAGAAGATGGGCATGGTGTTTCAGTCGTTCAACCTCTTCGAGCACAAGACCGTGCTTGAGAACGTCATCTTCGCCCCCTGCCAGCTGCTCCGCCAGCCGGAGGACGAGGCTCGCCGCGAGGGACTGG